>ERZ795043.618-NODE-618-length-25659-cov-6548.018864_pt1 | contig 25659 bp, 24 predicted proteins | sample MGYA00375127_ERZ795043 | MGnify/ENA primary metagenome ERZ795043 (study PRJEB30172, sample SAMN05518447) | compost metagenome | isolation source: Feedstock adapted compost from Newby Island compost facility, Milpitas, CA | place: USA:Newby Island compost... | reverse complement strand
GCCCAAACCGTGCTTACCGATTATTTTGACGCATTCATCAAAAAGCATTATGAAAAAATCCAGCGGGGAATGGGATTGACAGATGAAGAGCTGAAGGCCGTCATCCAACTGATTACCCACCTCAATCCCAAACCCGGCAATAATTTCGCACCCGATAACAAAGCCGAAAGCTATATCGTTCCCGACTTTTTCATCATCAACAACAATGGCAAACTGGAACTTACCCTCAATGCCCGTAATGCTCCAGACCTGCGCATCTCTTCCGAATATCGGGACATGTTGAGGGATTATGAAAAAGGAGCAAAAAAAGATAAACGTCAGCGTGAAGCCGTATTATTCATCAAACAAAAAATCGATGCCGCCAAATGGTTTATTGACGCTATTAAACAACGCCAGCATACCCTGCTTAGCGTCATGCAAACTATTATGGATTATCAACGCGATTTCTTTTTAACCGGCGACGAAACCCAGCTGAAACCCATGATCCTGAAAGATATTGCCGAACGTACCGGACTGGATATTTCCACCGTTTCTCGTGTGGCCAACAGTAAGTACGTGCAAACGGAATATGGTACCTATCCGCTGAAATATTTCTTTTCCGAATCATTGCCAACCGAAAGCGGAGAAGAAGTATCCACCCGCGAAGTGAAAAAGATTTTGCTTGACTTAATTGAGAATGAAAACAAACGAAAACCCTTGAGTGATGAAATGCTCACGCGCCTGCTTCAGGAAAAGGGATATAATATTGCCCGGCGAACCGTGGCCAAATATCGGGAGCAGCTGAATATTCCGGTTGCCCGTTTGCGCAAGCAACTCTAATGATGAACCAGCAAAATCCATTATCTCCTACAGCATCAGCCGACGAAACTTCGGCAGAGCCTTCATTCCGGGCATCCGCTCCGTTGCGGTTCCTGGCGATGTGTGTTTCTATTATCTTTCATCCGCTGTGGATACCTTTAGCCGTAAGTGCATTTCTACTCTGGGCACATCGCTATGAACTCCCACAACTCGATGCTTATACCCATTTTCGGGTGATGAGTGCCATTTGTGTAAACACCCTTGTGTTACCACTTGGAACCATCCTGCTTTTAAAAGCCGCTGGTTTTGTGCAATCTGTGCAATTGCACAGTCGGCGTGAGCGGGTGGTGCCCTATATGGCCATCATGATTTTTTACTGGTGGATCTACCGGGTTTTTGCATTTAATCAAGCTTTCCCGCAAATCCTGACGCCTTTTTTATTGGGTAATTTCATAGCCATTATCCTGGTTTTTTTATGCAACATCTTTTTCAAGATTAGCGCACACGCTACGGCAGCAGGGAGTATACTGGCGATGATGATTTTGCTCAGCAGAGACCCCTATCTGGATCCCTCTTTGCCCATTATGGGGGCTATTTTGCTATCTGGATTGGTGCTCACCAGCCGGCTCATACTCAATGCTCATCAACCGCTGGAGCTGTACATCGGTTATGTGGTAGGCTTTTTAAGCCAGATGCTGGCAGTAATCTGGATATCCGGATAAATGCGCATTTTCTTTGCGTAGCCTGGGTACAATTTGCATGCGATTCAGTTGTTGTATTTCTGGATAATTTCTTTTTCAATTTATGTAATTTCGAAACGTACAATTTGCTAAACCAGTTAATACCTCAAATACCATGGCAGAAACAAATGAAAAATTGAAAGCCCTGCGCCTCACCATTGACAAAATTGAAAAAGATTTTGGCAAAGGAGCCGTGATGGTGATGGGTGAGAAGGCCGACAGGCAGATGGAGGTCATTTCCACGGGCTCGCTCGGGCTTGATCTGGCACTTGGTGTGGGCGGGTTCCCCCGTGGCAGAATCATTGAAATATATGGTCCGGAAGCCACCGGTAAAACGACGATTGCTATTCACGCTATTGCCGAGGCCCAGAAAAAAGGCGGGATCTGCGCCATCATCGATGCTGAACACGCCTTCGACAGCAGTTATGCTCAGCGGCTGGGAGTAGATGTGGATAATCTCTTGATTTCACAACCCGATTATGGAGAACAGGCGCTGGAGATCGCCGACCGGCTCATTCTCTCTGGAGCCGTTGACGTCATCGTAATCGATTCGGTAGCTGCACTGGTGCCCAAGGGCGAGCTTGAGGGCGAGATGGGCGATAGTAAAATGGGATTGCAGGCTCGACTGATGAGCCAGGCCCTTCGAAAACTTACCGCCACCATCAGCAAAACCAACAGCTGCTGCATCTTTATCAACCAGCTGCGTGAAAAAATCGGTGTGATGTTTGGTAATCCTGAAACCACCACCGGTGGCAATGCCTTGAAATTCTATGCATCCGTCCGCCTCGACATCAGGCGTATCAACCAGATTAAAGACGGAGAGCAAACCATTGGCAACCGGGTGAAGGTGAAAGTGGTGAAAAACAAGGTGGCCCCTCCCTTTAAACAGGCTGAATTTGATATTATCTTCGGCCAGGGAATTTCCAAAGCCGGTGAAATCATTGACCTCGCTACAGAATTGAATATTTTGCAGAAGAGCGGTTCCTGGTTCAGCTATGAGGGCAATAAACTCGGACAGGGCCGCGATGCCGTCCGCCAGCTTTTGCAGGATAATCCGGAATTGATGGCCGAACTGGAACAAAAAATCCGGGCAGCCGCTATGGGCGAAAGCAAATAATGTGGATTGCAAATTTTTAAATTCATTTTCATTCATTTGAAAATTTTCCATTTATCGACTTATTTTGCTTGATGTTCACTATTTTTGAGCGGATTTTTTTTACTAGATGAATAGCACGCATGTTGTTTAATCTCATTTTATTTGGCCCACCGGGTAGTGGGAAAGGCACGCAAAGCCAGTTGATTATCGACCATTATCAGTTCACCCATCTGAGTACCGGCGATATGCTCAGATCGGAGATTGAGCGCCGTACTCCGCTGGGGCTTGAAGCTAAGAAGTTTATGGATCGTGGGGCACTGGTGCCCGACGAGGTGGTAATAGCCATGATCAGCTCCCAGCTCGATGCACACTCAGATGCCCGGGGGTTTATCTTTGACGGGTTTCCCCGCACAACCGCTCAGGCCCGGGCGCTGGATAAATTGCTTGCATTGAAATCAACCGCTATTCACCTCGTGTTGCTGATGGAAGTACCGGACGAGGAGCTTATCAAACGGCTGTTATTGCGTGGGCAAACTTCGGGAAGAACGGATGATGCCAGTGAAGAGGTAATCCGGGCAAGAATTGCTGAATATTACAATAAAACATCTCCTGTGGCCGATTACTATGCACAACAGCATAAACTACAGACGATTCACGCCGTTGGGACCATCGAAGAAGTTTTCGACCGCATCAAACAACAGATCGACCAGCGATTTGCAGAGCTGAGACAACATTCGGTGTTTCCGGATCAACATCGCTAAAGCCACACAGCTTTGGAAAAGCAAAATTTTGTGGATTACATCCGGATCCATTGTCGTTCGGGCAGAGGTGGGGATGGATGTGTGCATTTCATGCGCCTGAAATATCAGCCCAGGGGTGGCCCCGATGGCGGAGACGGTGGGCGGGGCGGTCATATTATCCTGAGGGGGAATGCCCAGCTCTGGACCCTGCTGCATCTCCGCTGGAAAAAGCATATTGTGGCAGGCGATGGCGAGCCCGGCGGCAAAAACAACCGTAAAGGCAAAGACGGCCGGGATGTAGTGATTGAAGTACCCCTGGGAACGATTGCCAGAGATGAACAGAGCGGACGGCAAGAAGCCGAAATCCTGGAAGACGGTCAAGAATTGATATGGATTCCGGGAGGACGTGGAGGGTTGGGTAATGCACATTTCGCTACGCCAACCCGGCAGGCGCCTGAGTTTGCGCAGAAAGGTGAACCGGGTCAGGAGGGATGGAAAATTCTGGAGCTCAAGCTGCTGGCCGATGTAGGAATGGTGGGCTTTCCGAATGCCGGTAAATCAACCCTGCTGGCTACGCTGACGGCTGCAAAGCCCGCCATTGCGCCCTACCCATTTACCACCCTTCAACCCCAGCTGGGCATAGTAGCTTATCGTGACGGCAAATCCTTTTGCATGGCCGATTTGCCCGGCATCATCGAGGGAGCCGCCGAAGGCCGCGGACTGGGATTGCGTTTCCTCAGGCATATCGAGCGCAATGCCGTTCTGCTGTTTGTTATTCCTGCAGATAGTCAGGATGTGCTTGCCGAATGGCATACCCTGTTGCGCGAACTGGAAAAATACAACCCTGAACTGCTGCACAAACGCATGGTTGTGGCTATTTCAAAATCCGATCTGATCGACGAAGCCCGGCAAGCTCAACTTAAACAACAATTCCCATCGGGGATCCCGCTGGTTGTTCTGTCAGCACACCAGCAAAAAGGACTGCAGGAGCTGAAGGATGTGCTCTGGCAACAGCTACATGGCAAATGAATTATTGCTGAGCAAATCAGCTTACCCCTGTGGGGCCGGATGGGAAGCAGCAGCTGTGACGGAAGCCGAATCAGCCCCTGTCAAGGGAATCTGACTCAAGGCCGTCATCTGCTTTTCTACCCAGGAATGAAAAGTTTGTTGTTCGTCGGCTGGAACCGGATGTGCTGCAGGAAAATGTTGTTTCAGCGGATCGACCTCCACGCCGTTTTTCCAGAATCGGTAGCATACATGTGGACCGGTAGCCAATCCCGTATGCCCTACATAGCCGATTACCTGCCCCTGATGCACATACTGTCCTGTGTGTACGGCCCTGCGGCTCATGTGTAAGTATTGCGTGGTATATTCGCTGTTGTGGCGGATTTTTACATAATTGCCATTGAAACGGCTATACGTCGATGCAATGACCACGCCGTCGCCCGTAGCCAGGATGGGCGTACCTTCCGGTGCTGCATAATCGGTTCCCAGATGGGCTTTCCAAACATGCTGAATGGGGTGAAATCGGTTGAGAGAATATCGAGACGTAATCCTGAAATATTTCAATGGTGCTTTCAAAAAAGCTTTTCGTAAGCTTTTGCCGTTTTCATCGTAATAGTCGCCTTTACCGGTACTGTCCTGTTGATAATAAAAGGCAAAAAACTTCTCACCGCCGTGATAAAACTCTGCCGATAAAATTCTGGCGGGTCCAATGGAACGATTCTCCACAAAATTTTCACGGTACACGACCTTAAACCAATCTCCGGGCTGAATACTAAAGAAATCAATGGTCCAGGCATAGATTTCGGCCAACATTTGAGCCAGTGCCGGACTGGCATGTTGCTCATCAAGGGTCTCATACAGCGAACTTGTAATCACCCCCGATACAGTCTGGATTCTGGAAGTAACCGGAAAATCGCCGGCATACGACTGTTCAGGATGCTCAAGATTAAGTACCACGTAATGAATGGGATTGGGCTGATAGACAAAATAAAGAGGGGCATGCTGCGCAGTATCCAGCGAAAAGAAAATTTGATACGAATCGCCGGCTTTCATGAGCCTGGGATTGAAAATAGAATCGGTTTGTTGGCGGAGGGCAGCTATTTGTGCTGCCTGAATGCCGTAGCGGTCAAGTATGGTTGAGAAAAATTCATTTCGCTGTATCGTGCCAGCAACAACACGAAACGAATCCACCGGTAATCCAAAACGTATGGTGGGTTGAGGTTTTATGGGTGTTGTGGCCGTGGAATCCATCTTTCTGGAAGGATACCGATGAATGGTTTTCATATTCACATATATGGCAATTGCTAAACCAGCAATCAGGGCGACGATCATGGCCCAAAAAAATCGAGGAGAGCATACATTACGCTTGCGTTCAAGCTTCATTCGACAAATCTATTTTAACTTTACTAATGCTTTCCTATTGCTGTCTGCACGGTCCAGCATTTCATACAACCGCCTACTGGCCGGATAACGAATTGACCATGAGCGCAGTTTTTTACAAATATCGCAAACAACGCTGGCGGATCGCAGAAATAATTTGAAAGGAAAGTTAAAAATCATTTTTTTGGATTTTTATTCCCCGTTGCTATCCCATGCCATACAGGCGTACCGATATCTTGCATTTGCTTGTGGGTATATGCTTCTGGCTCATGATACCGATTCTGGCCAAGAGTCAAAGCCATCGCCTGGTGATTTATCCGGTAGATAGTTCGGCAGCAAAATGGATAAAATCCCTACACATTCCTGATTTCACCGATACCCTCACGCGTCGGCAATATCTTGCTGACCTGCTCCTTCGCCTGCATGCCGCAGGGTATTGGGGGGCTTCTGTCGATCGTTTGCGACAGGATAGTCTAACCATTTTTGCCTGGTTGTATCTGGGCCCGAGCTATCGCTGGGGTAAAATCAGGCAGGGCAATATTCCCGATTTTCTGTGGAAGCAGGCTCCGGCATTTGCAGCGGGACAGGAGCTGAACATCCGCGGTGTGGATGATTTCAGGCAATGGTTGCTGGATGCTTACGAAAATAGTGGTTATCCATTTGCGGAGGTGAGCATCGACAGCTTACAGTTGCAGGATAGCTTGTTGACAGGAATCTGGCACGTGAATCCGGGTCCTTTCATCATCATCGATACGATCATCCAGGAAGGTACGGCCCGTCTTTCCGAATCCTATCTCCAGTATTTGCTGGGTATCAAACCCGGCGAATATTACCGGCAACAAAAGCTGCAGGCAATAGATGAGCGCGTCAAACGGGTGAATTTTCTGCAGCAAACACGCCCCTGGTTTCTGGATTATCGACAACAGCGGGCTGCTCTGCATGTGACGCTGGATAGCAGAAAAGCCAATCAAATAGATGGTTTAGTCGGATATCAACCCCCGGCATCTGCTCAGCAATTGCCCGCACAGCCCGGTGGACCCGATAAGGGGAGGCTGGTCGGACAGCTCTCCCTGCATTTGATAAACAGTTTTCATACTGGTGAAACGATTGACATGCACTGGGAGCAAATGCAGTATGCCTCGCCCAGACTGGATCTGGCAGCCGTATTACCTGCTTTGTGGGGGACGGCTTATGGAATTTCGGGGCAATTCAGCTTGTTTCGAAAAGACAGCGCATATCTACAGCTTGACACGCGATTGGGCGTTTCTTATGCGCCTCAGCCTGGCATATCATATCGCATGTATGTGCAACAGCGCATCACCCATTTGTTGAGCGTAGATACTGAAGCCGTTAAAATCAGTCACCAGCTTCCGGCTTACATCGATCAACAGGAAACTTTGCTGGGATTCGGCTGGTCGGAAAATCATGTGGATCGCCCCTTGAATCCCCGGAGTGGACTGGCCTGGGAAATAGAAGCCGAGATGGGAAAAAGAAAAATCATTCCAAACCCGGATATCCTGCAGTTGCACGATCCGGTTGATACAACATTTTCGTTTGCCAGTCTTTATTCAGCCTTAAAGCCTGGTAGCTTAATCTGGAAGCCTCACCTGCAGCTGGTATATTATCGGCCGCTGGGTAAATATGCAACCCTGCGTAGCGCTTGGGTGGCGGCGGGTGTATGGGGCTCGAAAATCTTTCTCAATGAATTATACCAGATTGGCGGCGCCCTTTTACTTCGCGGCTTTGATGAACAAAGCATTTACGCTTCACAATACCTGGTCTGGAGCATAGAATATCGCTACCTGATGGGAGCGCAAGCCTATGTTTTTGCCTTCAGCGATAATGCTTATGTGCATCAACAATACCTGTTGGGTGGGGAGCTGTTGCGCGGTTCCGACTGGCCTACGGGATTGGGAATGGGGATGGCCTTCCCTACCCGGGTTGGATTTTTCAGGTTCAGCTGGGCAATTGGCCGTAAAAAAGGCATGCCTTTTCGGGTGCAGCAGTCGCGTATTCATTTTACCTATTCCAATACCTTTTGAAGAAATCTTCCCGGAGCTTAATACTTTTGTTGCGCATGCGTAAGTGTTTTTTTATATGCCTTTCCGGGTTGTGCTGGCTGCTGCTGATGCCATATAGTAAAGCCCAGCAGATAGGTCATACTGGTGATACAGGCAGAGCGGTATCTGCCGGCCAGCCGGCCATTCAGGTGGATACGCATGAATTGCATCATGCTGGACCCACAGTTTTGCAGGCCGATAGTCAGCACGCTGGCTATGTATCTGTGGATAGCCTACGCGCCAGACAGATAATGGATAGTTTGCGTGAAGATAGCCTCAGGCGGGTGGAAACAGCTATCCGTTATCATGAACAGGCTTATGCAAAATGGCTGGATTCTGTGTGGGCTCACCAGCGCCTGTTTCGGCATCAGGATCATCCGCTGTGGCAAATTTCACCGATCAGGCCCCGGAATTATATGGCTGAACAAGAAGATGATTGGTTATTTTACCTGTGCATCGGATATCTGTTTTTGCTGGGATTCATTCGATCAGGATTTTATAGCTATTTTAATCAGGTTTTTCAAGCTTTCTGGCATCCGGTTGGTGCCGGTCGCAAATGGCGAGAATCCCTCCAGCAGGCTTCATTTCCTGCCTTACTCATGAACCTGTTTTTTGCCCTCAGTATGGGATTATATCTTTTTCTGGTATTACGGTATGTACATTATACCACCCAGCATCAGATTTACCTGTTGATTGGAGCCTTATCGGCTCTGGTAGGCGTCATCTATCTGGTCAAATACCTTATCCTACAATTCAGCGGGTGGATATTTGGTGCCAGAGAACTGGCTGCAGGCTATGCTTTTATATTGATGTTGATCAATAAAGTACTGGGTGTGGTGCTCGTGCCCTTTGTGTGGATGCTGGCCTTTGGTACAGCATGGTTACAGGAAACGGCCTTGCGTCTTTCTCTGGTACTCCTGGCTGTATTGTTCATATATCGTTATGTGCGTTCTTATGCTCTGGTCAGGCAGTATATGGTTTTCAGTAGATTCCATTTTTTTCTTTACCTTTGCGCATTCGAAGTGGCGCCGGTACTTATCATAGCTAAAATTATACTGGAGTGGCTGCATGGCGGGTTTTAAAAAGAACCCCAAAAATTAAAAGGAGCTTATGACGAGTAAAACAGGGCAATCCAACCAGGTTCCAGCAAAAAAAATTCGGCGTATCCTGATCTCTCAACCCAGGCCTGATAACGAGAAATCGCCCTATTTTGATCTCGCAAAAAAATATGGTGTGGAAATTGACTTTTACCCGTTCATTCGGGTAGAGGGCATTTCCGCAAAAGAATTTCGCAAACAGAGAATTGATATTCAGCAATATACCGCTGTTGTCTTTACCAGTCGTAATGCAGTCGATCATTTTTTCCGCATTTGTGATGAATTGAAAGTCAAGGTTTCTCAGGATTGTAAATACTTCTGTATCACCGAGGCCGTAGCGCTGTATTTGCAGAAATTTATTCTCTATCGGAAACGCAAAGTATTTTACGGAGCCGATGGAACAACCAGGAGCTTACTTGATGTGATTGCCAAGCACAAGCAAAACGAAAAGTTCCTGCTTCCCTGTTCTGATCAACATAAAAAAGACATCCAGGAATTTTTCGAGCAGAACCATTGCGAATACGCCACGGCCACCTTGTATCGTACGGTTTCCAATGACGTGCGGGAGGTGCTGAAAAAAGGCTACGATGTCATCGTATTTTTCAGTCCAGCCGGTGTAAAATCGCTGCTGGAAAGCTTTCCCCAATTTCAACAGAACGGCACTTATATTGGTGCATTCGGCGCCACCACTTCCCAGGCCATTGAAGAAGCGGGGCTCAGGCTCGATATACGAGCACCTCTGCCCGAGGCCCCTTCCATGGTATCGGCCCTTGATCTTTACCTGCAGAAGCTTTATCATAAAAAATAACCTACCCCCTGAATTCTTCATCTGCAGGCATACCAATTCTTTTATTTTTACGTTTATACAAGTTGAGACCCAGGTGAAAATCACCCGGGAAACGCTTTCGTTCGAATATTTCGGAAAAACCCATCAAAATTTTAAAGGGTTTCAAAGATTAATTTATACATTTAAAACAATATTTGAACCAGGCTGTCGTTATCTAAAACCCATGCCTGCATGGCGTGGGGGTGAACACAGAGAAAAAACAACAGATTAAGAATATAAAAACACTATTTATTGGCTGCTCATATTAAACATACCCTTATGAATTACCACGTATTTCGTTTGCTGGGGTGCATGATAGCGGCTTCGTTGCTGGTAAGTTGCGGAAGAAATGCTGCCAAAAACGCCCAGGGGCAATTGGTTGGTGTGCAAAATCGCCCCCATTACAGGCCACCAGTGCCTTATGGAATGGTGTATATTCCCTCGGGATTTTTCCATGAAGGGCCCAGCGATCAGGACATCAACTACGCTTTTTCGGCCAGAAACAAGGCCATTACCATCGCGGGATTTTACATGGATGCAACCGAGATTACCAACAATGAATACCGCCAATTTGTGTACTGGGTAAGGGATTCCATTGCCCATATTTTGCTGGGTCAGGTCAAAAAAGATAAAGAGGGGAATAGTTATATTGATTGGAAAGCGAGGATTAATTACAGTGACCCCGCCACCCAGCAGAAACTGGCGGCGATGTATTATGCGCCTGAGGATCGGATTTATGGCCGAAAAGATATTGATGTACGCAAGTTGATTTATCATGAAGAAACGTATGATTTGAAGGCTGCGGCCATGGACAAGGGAAAGAGTCCGCGTTCCAGTTTCATTGTGAAGCAAGATGTGCCCATTTATCCCGATACCCTTTGCTGGATTCGCGACTACAGCTATTCTTACAACGAACCGATGGCCAAGATGTATTTCTACCATCCGGCATTTGATAATTATCCGGTTGTAGGCGTAAACTGGAATCAGGCCACAGCCTTCTGTGTATGGCGTACCAATCTGTGGAACAGCTATCGGGAAGCCCATCACCAGTATATTGAAGGTGACTTTCGGCTGCCAACCGAGGCGGAATGGGAATATGCAGCACGCGGTGGACGGGTGGAATCACCCTATCCCTGGGGCGGCCCCTACCTGCGTAACAAAAAAGGTTGTTTGCTGGCTAACTTCAAGCCCGGTAGAGGTGATTATGCGGCCGATGGAGGATTGTACCCCGTGAGGGCCGATGCTTACTGGCCCAATGATTACGGATTGTATAACATGGCGGGTAATGTGAGTGAATGGACGTCGAGCGCTTATTTTGAGGATGCTTATTCTTTCGAAATGGATTTCAACCCGGATATTCAATACAATGCCAAACCCAATGATCCGCCCAAGATGAAACGCAAAGTCATCCGGGGTGGATCCTGGAAAGATATAGGCTATTATCTGCAGGTGAGTACCCGGCAATATGAATATCAGGATACTTCTAAGTGTTATATTGGCTTTCGCTGTGTAATTTCTTTCCTGGGTCGCTCGATGAGCGATTTCAGCAAAGGAAAATTAAAATAAACAGCCTGCTACCGGCTCCTATGAAAAACATGCATTGATCATTCATTAAAAACAAAAACAAACATGGAATTTTTCGCCACTAAAAGAGGAAGAGACGTGCTGAACATCATCTTCAGTGTTGGAGCGTCTATCGTGATTTTTGGTGCTCTGGCCAAGATTGAACACTGGGGCGGCATTCTCGGGCACGCCCTGGAAGCCGGTATGATCACCGAAACCCTTGTGTTTTTGCTCATGGCCTTTGTTCCACCCGAAAAACAATATCACTGGGATAGATTATTTCCTGTTGTTTCAGAAGAGATAGAAGATGAGGCAGTTGCGCAAAACACGCAATTGGCTTCCCTTACCATTGGAGGTGGGCATCCTGTGTTAAATGAAATGGAACGGATGATGCAGGAAGCTGAAATTACACCCGATGCCTTGAAAAGGCTTAGCGATCAATTTCAACGTCTGGGCACAACTGTTTCCCAATTGGCTGATGTATCGCAGGTCATTCAGGCCACACAGGATTATGGTTCGCGTCTGCAGCAAGCATCTGAGGCATTGCTGGCCATGCGCCAGGCTTATGCCGAAGCTGCTCAGGCAGCCACGCAATTCAGCCAGGCTTCGGAAGCTACACGTAATTTCCACGAACAAATTCAGACGATGACTAAAAATCTATCATCCCTGAACGCCATTTATGAACTGGAATTGCAGGATACGCATCACCATTTGAAAGTCATGAACCAGTTTTACACCCAGCTGGCAAGTGCTTCCCAAAACCTGCAGAACAGCCTGGAAGATACCCAGAAAACCCAGGAACAGGTGGCCTTGCTGGCCAGGAACTTAACCCAGCTGAATAAAGTGTATGGCAATATGCTTTCAGCACTACAAATTAAAGCCTGAATATATCTCCGCCTGTATGAAAGGCAGGACAATTCAGGCTATGAAGTGAGTTTGTTTACCTGATCTCAAAAGCGTTGAACAATGGCATTACCCAAGGAGCCCAGGCAGAAGATGATCAACCTGATGTATCTCGTGCTGATGGCTATGCTCGCACTGAATGTATCGGCTGAAATCTTGAATGCATTTAAAACAGTGAATGAAAGTATCAACAATTCCAATCAGGCAATCAGCCAGAAAAATAATCTGGTCTATCAACAATTTGAAAAACAACTCAGCATAGACCCAGAAAGAGTAAGGCCTATTAAGGAAAAAGCAGATCAGGTGAGAATGCTTTGTCAGCAAATGAATCAATATATCGACAGCCTGAAAAAAGTAATCATTCGCGAAAGTGGTGGCCTCAACGACAGTGGTGAAATCAAAGACATGTCGAACCTCGATGCGCCTTCACGTGTGATGGAAAATCAGGGACAGGGGCCCATTTTAGAGAAAAAAATTCAAACCCTGAGGGAACAACTGTTGAGCATGTACGATAATCCAGTGGAACGTGAAGAGGTAGCCCAGATTTTACCCCTGAAAATTGAAATGCCCAAAAAGACAATCGATAATAAGAAAACCTGGACCCAGGTGAATTTTGAAATGGTGCCCACCATTGCTGCGATCACGATTTTAAGCAAGATTCAGAACGATGTAAAAAATTCCGAGGCACAGGTGATTGATGATTTGTTTAAAAAAATTGGACAACAGGAATTTGTATTCGATACCTACAAACCGTTGATTTCGGCCAATGCAGGTTATGTGATTGCCGGACAGAAATACGAAGCGCAAATTATGTTGGGTGCCTATAGCTCTACCATCAACCCAACCATAACGGTCAACGGACAGCCTATTCCCGTACAGAATGGTGTGGGTACGTTTTCTACAGTGGCTTCAGGTGTCGGGCTGCATACCTATAATGTGGCCATCAGCCTGAAAGACCAGAGTGGGCAGATCAAGACCTATACGGCAACCGCGGAATATATGGTAGGCGCGCCCGCTGTTTCTGTATCGGCCGACAAGATGAATGTGTTGTACATCGGTGTAGATAACCCGATTTCCGTTGCAGTAGCAGGCGTACCGGCAGAACGGGTGAGTGCTTCAATTTCGGGGCCGGGCAGCCTCATTAAGTCAGGACCGGGTAAATACATTGCCCGGGTATCGGCTGTGGGAACGGTTACGGTAAACGTGAGTGCCGAATTTGACGGACAGGTTCGGCCCATGGGCAGCATGGAATTTCGAACCAAGCGCATTCCCGATCCAGTAGCGGAGGTGGCTGGAAGCAAGGGAGGAACGCTCAGTGCAGCCGTGTTTAAAGTCCAGAAGGGCGTGGCAGCCGTGTTAGAAAATTTTGACTTCGACGCCAAGTTTGTGGTAACCAGTTTTACTATAGGTTTTGATGGGGCCGGATTTTCCGATTATATTGAAGCTACCTCCAACTCGGCTTATTTCACGGATGAAATTGAAAAATACATCCAACGGTGCAGGCCGGGTACACGGGTATTTATCGACAATATTCATGCTCGTGGCCCCGACGGTACGACGCGCCTGTTGCCGCCCATTTCATTTAAATTAAATTGATGATGCTCAAAAATCCTGTCATATGAAAAATCATGTTGTTCGGATCTTCGCTATCTGGGCGCTGTTGATTTGCTGGGGTGTTACGGAGCTCTCTGCACAGGCCACCCGAACCACCACTCGTCGCCGCAGGGCCACCACAGGGGCCGTGCAAACCCAGCCGGCAAATACGGGAATTGTAAACCCGGCTACAGGAAATGTGATTAATCCACCTATGGTGGATACCACTCAACCGCAGGCTACTCCCCTGCGTCCCGATAATATTTTCGGCGATCTTGAGAATCCTAAATCACCGCTCCGCAACGATAATGTGGTGGTGCGCAACCTGATTAAAGATCGCACCCCCCTGGCTTATCAGTATATTCGCGAAGATGATGCCGTCTGGGGCCATCGCCTCTGGGAAGAAATTGATGTACACGAAAAAATCAACCTTCCGTTTGCCTACGCAGGCGAAGGTGGAAGCTATGACCTGATCAGCATTTTACTTAAAGCTATTTTAGATAGCGAAGTGGTGGCCTTTAATCCTATTGATGATCGGTTTACCACTCCTATGAGCATTGATGAAATTAAAAAACAATTGGTCGGCCCCCCGGATACCATCCGGGTAGTAGATCCCATTACAGGAAAAGAATCGACGCAAATCGTACAACATGAATTTGACCCGCATATCGTTACCCGTTATCGCATTAAAGAAGACTGGGTATTTGATAAACAAACTTCACAGCTTTATGTACGCATTCTGGGCATCGCGCCATTAAAAGCCATTTACAATCCCGACGGCTCGCTTCGTGCTATGACCCCTTTATTCTGGCTTTATTATCCCGATCTGCGGCCTATTCTGGCCAGATATGATGTGTACAATCCCAACAATTATATGATGCGCATGAGCTGGGAAGATGTATTTGAAATGCGATATTTCCATGCTTATGTAGTGAAAGAAGATAATGTTTTCGACCGCTATATCAAAGACTACGAAAAAAATGGTATCCGTGCCTTGCTGGAAGGTGAGAAAATTAAAAATCAAATTTTCGACTGGGAACAAAACCTCTGGTCATATTGATATCCTCGTCCAGATCTGTTGATGAAGCCGTATCCATGAGCTGTATCATCGATACGGCTTTTTTATTACATGCAACGTTTTCCCGAATATTTTGCTCTTCATATATGCCATTTTTATTGTTTCACCCTTAAAACTTGTTCCTATGAAATTACTACGCACTGCTGTTGTCGCAAGTTTATGTGTACTTGCTATTGCCAGCTGTAAGAAAAACGACAGTACCCCCACCGGGCAGGCCGCTCTGGTAGGAAAATGGAACGGCCAGAAAATTGAGGCCAGCTACGCGTTGAACGGACAAAAACTGCATGACACCACATTCAACATCGTACCTCCGGATCTACTCATCATAGAATTTCGCTTAGATTCGGTGGTTATTGTCAACCATCGCTTGAGCGTATTTGGGGATTCTACTGCAACAGCAGATACTTCTTATTATCTGGTGAGTGCAGGTAAAATTATCATAACCAGCGATCTACAGCATCCGGAAAATGGGGAGACATTTACTTATCAGCTTTCCGGCAGCCAGCTTAAAATGTATCAGGAAACACATGATACGGTGTCGCAGGGTGTAGAAACTTACGGACTCACTTTTTATCTGAACAAAATGTAATGCGCTTATTTCTTATACAAAGCCCGCCGATAAGATTCGTGCGGGCTTTTTTACTGTGAAGCTTATTCAATGATAAAGTTGTTCGATGATATCGTGATACTTCTGTTCGATGACTTTGCGCTTCAGTTTAAGCGTGGGCGTAAGTTCACCGCCATCAATGGTCCATTCGTGAGAGAGCAAAGCAAACTTCTTAATTTGTTCTACATGGTTAAACAGAGGATTATATTTCTCAATGATAGATTGATAGAGGGCTTTTACCTGAGGATGTTTGATCATCTCTTCGGGGTTATCAAAAGGAATATTATTTTTTGCACACCAATCTTTCAAATGCGTAAATGAAGGAACGATAAGCGCGGAAACAAATTTCCGTCCTTCGCCAACGACCATCACCTGTTCAATGAAACGCGATTCCTTGAGTTTATTTTCAATAGGTTGGGGGGCGACATATTTCCCGCCGGAAGTTTTCAAAAGTTCTTTTTTACGATCGGTGATTTTTAAAAATTTTCCATGAATCAGTTCACCTATATCGCCTGTATGCAGCCATCCGTTTTCAATAGCTTCTGCCGTGAGCTCAGGGTGTTTGTAATATCCCATCATCACGTTTGGCCCTTTGCAAAGGATTTCTCCATCCGGCGCTATTTTCACTTCCACCCCATCTATAATAGGCCCCACGGTGCCGAACATCCGATTTTCTATTTCCATGCGATTTACGCTAATGACCGGAGAGGTTTCGGTAAGTCCATATCCTTCCAGGCAGGGAATGCCTGCTGCAGTGAAGATTTGCAGAAGCCTGATCTGGGCAGGTGCCGAACCAATCACCACGGCCTGAATACGGCCACCCAGCGCAGCTCTCCACTTGCTGAAAACCAGGCGGTCGGCAAGCTTTAATTGAAGGGCATAGAAAAAAGGTTGATGTTTGCTTAATTGATAACGCTTAGCCAGCTGAAGGGCCCAGAAAAAAATCCATCTTTTGATTCCATGTAATTGCAATCCAGCCTGAACAATGCGTTCATACAATTTTTCCAGCAGGCGTGGTACCGTGGTGAAAATGGTTGGCTGTACTTCCTTTAAGTTTTCGCCGATTTTATCCATGCTTTCAGCATAGTAAATCGGTACGCCGCAATGGATATACAGATATGTAATCATGCGTTCATAAACATGATTTAAAGGCAGAAAGCTCAAAGCTTTTGCACCTGCAGATAAGGGTAGATAAGGCTTGCAGGCCAGCACATTGCTCACAATATTGCGATGGCTGAGCATCACGCCTTTGGGTGTGCCGGTTGTTCCGGAGGTATAAATGATGGTCGCTAAATGTTCATCCTTAATCTGCTGCATGGTTTGTTCCAATCGATCTTGTCCCTCCTCACATAGCAGTGCTTTCCAGTGTGGAAGATGATCGCCGGCCTGAAAGCAATAAATCGCCTGGAGTTCGGGCAATTGATCTTTGATTTGTTCTACTTTTTGGTACAATTGCGCATCGCCTGCAAAAACAATTTTTACAGCAGCTTCTTTGAATACATAGCTTAATTCGCTCTGGCTGATGGTAGGATAAACCGGCACCAATACGGCCCCACACATCTGGCAAGCTAAATCTGTAATTATCCATTCGGGTCTGTTGGCCGAGATCAGGCCAATTTTATCCTGATGTTCGGGTGTAAAATCATGTGGAGCGATACCGGCTCGTTGCAGTCCTCTGGCCAGTGCCTGGCTGAGCTGTATCACTTCCCGGCTATCATAACCCCGCCATTTGCCATTTTCTTTGGCGGCCAGCATATCGGGTAGGGGATGATGGAGTTGTTCAAGGGCAAAGTCAAACAAACGCTGGGGGGTGGATAAGCGCATAGCACCAGTTTATTGCTCCTTAAATTACTTGATTTCTTTTGATTAACATAAAAAAAGCCGGTTTTTAGAACCGGCGCGTGCGTGAAGAAGTTTTTATAGGATATGAAAAAGTTCAGTGCTCTTTCTCCCAGAGATATTTCAGGTAATATTTATCCTGGTTATTCTTATTATTATCGAAAAAGGTATTGCAAAAATGGGCAACAACAACCAGAAACCAGGTGCCCGTAAACCATCCTTCCCAGGGATAGGTATCGCCCTGCAATCGGGCATCATGATTTTTGTACACCACCAACCACAGGATAAGCATGGCTATGATGTACACGACGAGATGAATGAAGAAAAGCGTTCTGGATGGCGCATGATAAGGATGACGGGCATAACTTTTCGGTTCCATCGTCAATTCGCGAATTTGTGCAAAGATAAAGATTCATAGCGAATACGGGGTGAAAATTTATTTATGGTTGGTTATTGAGTTGAAAATGGAATTGTGCATCATTGTAGAACTGTCCATCCGGTAGCTGCAGGGGATGTTGCTGGTGATAGGCCAGAAACCGCTGGAGTTGCTGAGCATGCAGATTCATCCATTCGCGAAATGCTGCTGTGCTGGCTGCAGGGCCAAACAGCCATTGATCATAAGCTTCAAAAACACCAGAGCGAATCATATCGGCCTGGTAGTCGAATAAAGCAAAGGGATAATCGGCAGCAAATAATTTTTCCCAATCCAGGATAAAACGTATGCGCAGCATGGTAAGGGTTTCGGGTGTAACGCCCTCGTCGATCACGGAAACTTGTTTGGCCAGGGTTTGCAAAAAAGCTTCCCGGAAATTAGCTGGCCTGGAACCGGGTACAGGCAGGGGTACGCTGGAAAGTTCGCCACTGGCAAAGAGGCGCTTGTAGGTGTCAAATAAAATACCCTTGATTTCGGCTGTTCGCAGAGAAAAACTTTCCAGGTTGATGAAGATTTCCCCGTATAGCAGTGTCCATACTTTATCGTCAGTGTAATAATACGTACGGGCTGCATGGTAATAATTGTTGGGATCGTTGGGTGCCATTTGAATTCCCTTGATCCAGCTGAGCAGCGCAGGTCTGTATTTTTCTTCATTGAAATAAAGAAGCCCGAGCTGGGTATATAAAGCTCCTTGTTGCGGAAATTGCCTGATGCCTTCGTTCAGCAGACGAATGGCTTTCTTATCCTCGTGCTGGCCCTCGGCAATTTCGGCGGCAATCTGATAGGTACGGGCAGTGGTGGATTTGCTTTTTAAGAGGCCATTGATGACTGCTTCGGCTCTGGCATAGTCTTTCCGCATCAGGTATGCCGTGGCCAGATCCTGTTGATAGAGCTGGTTATCAGGATATTGCTGGATGATTTGTTGTAAAACGATGATGGCATTGGCATAATCGCCTGCGCTCATAAAGCGTTGGGCGGTAGCGTAAAGAGGAGGGATGATGTTAGCCTGACTGGCTTCCTGAGAAGCAGGTGTTTGGGAATAAGCATGCCAGAAACAGTTGCACAGCACAACAATGCATAGCATGGAACTGTGAATGGCCGGCTTTAAAGGCATATTCCGCTTTTGGGGTAAAGCTAAAGAAATGCGCTGGAATCGACCAAAGTCAGGATGTGAATAAGCTGCTAAAAATAAATCAGAATTGCGATTTTTCCGACGCAAACCATTCGATGGGGTGCACGATTTCCGCTTGCTCGAGTGAATGGATAAATAAGCCATCGGGTAATTTGGGTTCAAACCAGGTCGATTTAGGAGGCATCATCTTGCCCTGATCGGCAACAGCAAATAGTTGCTCTGGCGTTACCGGATGCAGCAGAAAAGCTACCGCCATTTCTCCGCTGTTGACACAGCTTTCCAAATAACGCGGACCCCGAACACCGCCGGCAAACACGATTCGTTCGTCCGTTCTGGGATTCATAATGCCCAGCAGAGGTGCTAATATCAGGTTTTGCAGCAGGCTCACGTCCAGTGATTCCACGGCGTCATCGGTAATGTATTCGGGTTTTACGGTCAGACCGTACCATCTTTGCTGTAGATACATACCTATTTGATGCGGAGCCCCGGGCCTGAACACGTTATCCTGTGGGCCGGTAATCTCAAAGGAAGTCTTGAGTGCTTCCAGAAAAGCTTCCGGATCATATCCATTCAGGTCTTTCACCAGACGATTGTATTCCATGATAAAAAGTTGATCGGCCGGGAACAGGGTGGTCAGGAAAAAATGATAAGGAGCAGCAGGATTGTCGTTGCCTTCCTGCATCCATTCTTTTCGCAGCAGGGCGGCTGATGCGGCCCGATGATGGCCATCGGCGATATAGGTGCAGGGAACCTGATGTTCGAAAATGCGGGTAATTTGGGCAATAGCCGTGAGGTGATCTACTTTCCATACGACATGTTCCACACCGTCTTCCCCGTTGAAGTGATATGCGGGCTCATGCGTAGATTTCCATTTTTCGATAAGTGCGTGTAAAATAGGCACAGGCCTATGGGCCAGAAATACGTTGCCGGTCTGGGCTCGGGTAAACCGAATATGCTGAATACGGTCGCGCTCTTTGTCGGGTCGGGTAAGCTCATGCTTCTTAATGATGCCCGCTTCATAATCGCTCAGTGCCGAAAGGCAAACCAATCCTGTTTGTTCGATTAATTTGCCCGTTAGAAACGGATGCGGCATTCGCTGTGTATAAATGTAGTAATGAATGCCTGTATCGTTGATAAACACACCACGTTGTAAAAAATCCCTCAAACGTTGCGCACCTGCTTCGTAAACCTCGTCGGGGAATGGCGTGTGTGCATCCATGTATTGCGGAAAGTGAATCTCCGGCTTTGAAATATGATAGAAAGAATCTGCATTCTCCCGGGCAATCGCTTCTGCCTCATGGGCGCTCAATACATCATAAGGGCGCGCCACTACACGCGAGGCAAGCGCTGGCTGGGGTAAAATCGCTCTGAAAGGCCGTATCACAGTCATCTTGCTCAGTGTTTTAAGTCATTTTATTAGGTTCGAGTTTTTTTTAAGATTATCCGTGCGTACGCGCAAAATAACGCATGCTTTCCACCAGATATTCCACGCTTTCAATGGGCATGGCATTGTAGATGGAAGCCCGGAAACCACCTACCAGTCTATGTCCCTTGATACCTACAATATCTTCTTTCTTGCAGAATTCCAGAAATTCTTTTTCCAGTGCTGGATCATTCATCACAAAACATACATTCATTTTGCTGCGATCGGCCGGGTCGGCTGTACCGCGGAACAGGGGGTTTTCATCAATTTCCCGGTACAATAGGGCTGCTTTTTGCTCATTGCGTTTTTCGATAACTGCAATGCCCCCCTGTTCTTTTAACCATCGCAGGGTGAGCATGGATATGTAAATAGCAAAAACGGGAGGCGTGTTATAAATGGATTCATGCTGAATGTGTACGCGATAATCCAGTATAGTGGGGATAAGTCGATTTACCTTTCCGAGTATGCTTTTCCTTACGGCTACCAGGGTAACGCCAGCAGGGCCCATATTTTTTTGTGCACCGGCATAAATGAGGGCGAATTGATTGAAATTCAGTTGTCGGCTGAAGATATCGCTGCTCATGTCGGCCACAAGAGGTACTTCCACCTCGGGGATCTGGTGCCATTGCGTACCGTAAATGGTGTTGTTGGTTGTAATATGCAGGTATTTCAGGTGTTTGGGTACGGTGAATGATTTAGGAATGTAGCAATAATTCCGGTCGGCTGAACTGGCTAAGATTTCCACATTTCCGAACAGGCGAGCTTCTTTCAGCGCGCGACTGGCCCATACGCCGGTGTCCAGGTAACCAGCCGTTTCCCCGGCATCGAGCAAGTTATAGGGCACCTGCATGAACTGGGTACTTGCCCCGCCATGTAGAAAAAGCACTTCAAAATCTTCATCTAACTGAAGCAATTCCCGCACCAGCTGCCGGGCTTCCGCCATGACCTGCAGAAAAGCTTCGCTGCGGTGGGAAATCTCCAGAATCGACATGCCCAGGCCATCAAAGTCAATCAGCGCTTTGCTTGCTTTGTAAAGCACCTCGTTGGGCAACATCGAGGGGCCAGCATTAAAGTTGTGCACCTGCATCCGTTTAAATCAATTGATCATGTAAGATATGGTTAATGCATTTGGTATCAGCTTAAGGTTAACAACAATGGGTTTCCATTTTTTTCATTTTCTCCACGGATGAAACAATGAAACGAAGAAAATGAACAATTTTATATGTGTAACTTTTAGTAAATCAACAGAAATAAGATTATTCAGCTTTTCTGAATGGGCGTCGTAAAGGTAGAATTCTTTTTTATTCTTTAAAAGACCCCATGCTCTCTTTCCGCACATCCCATTCGAAACGCTGGAGTGAATGCCATTCCAGACTGTCGGCATGGGTGAATTGCACCCGCATCAAATCCTGCAAATCGGGCTGGCCGGCATTTACCCAGGCGGTGTACCAGAATGAGGCTACGGCAAGAATGGCCTGCTGCATACGCCGTTCCACCATCTGATGCATCAATGCTTCATAGGTTTCGAGATAGGTTGTGCTGTAACCGCGTACCCACTGGTTGTTACGCAGGTAGTACCCATATTTTGCTTTTTTAGGAAAATGAGCGCGCAGGTATTTTTCTGTTACCAGCACGGTATCGGATGCGCGGGCACTTTCACGGATGATTTGCCAGAGTGTGGATGCCGGGTCAGGCAAATACCGGGCTTTACCTACCCAGAGATGAAAGCGGGCATAAAGGCGCTCAGGGATGGCGGTTTCCCAGAGGGCATGGATGCCATGCTGGCCGGTGAATTGCCCGTCGTAGTTGCTGCAGGCGTGCAAGGGCACGCAGGCGTCGGCAATGTAATGACCAAGATCAGCGGAAAGTTTCAATACGCGTTGTCCATCGCCCCGCCGAAAAGCTTCAATCAGCTGATTGTACACCTGTAGCGCATACCATGGCAAAATGCCCTGGCGTTGCAGGGTTTCGGCGGGCCAGCGAAGGGTGGCCTGTTGCCAGTTGCAGGGCCATGCCGTAGTATCATAGGCATCCGCATCAAAATAATGCCGGGGCGCTTCCGAATGCAATATAAATTTACGACGGTCGGCATCTGCTGCATGTTCGGTCAAGAACGCCTGATAGGGCTTGAAGAATACCTGCATTTCAGGAGGCAGGCTATACACGGCCTGATGATTGATACAGGCGTGTGCAAAAAAGCCCCATCCCAACACCTGGAATGGTGAGGCAAGCCATCCTCCACCCAGTAAGCATAACCAACATATGCGGTTCCGGTTCATGCCTGGACTTTTTGTGTCTCCTGGTTCTGTTCATTGATAGCCATACTCACCACACCACCTGAAACAGCAAATTTCATAGCCTCTCCGGCACTCACCTGACGCAAAGGCTTGATTCGTGTTCGATGTACCAGATACATTTTGCCTGCTACTGCATACGACTGGGGTACATAAACGGCTACCATGTCGGGCATACCAATCATGTGCATATCGGGCTGGGTAATGAAGCCGATTTCCCACACATCGGGAGCATATATGCTGACCAGCACTGGATGATCGAATTTGCGTTTTTCGCCCACCACCGCATCAAACAAATCTTTTACTGAAGTGTAAATATATCGGATAAAGGGTGTTTTTTCTAACAGGCGATCGAATAAATCAAAAATCCGTCCGATAATGAAGGAAGAGCTCAGATAACCAATCAAGATGATAAACAGAATCACGATAACAAAACCAAGGCCTTTAATCCGATAGGCAGCGGGTACTAATTCTTTAGGAAACAGGTTATCGATGGTATTGAAAATCCAGTACAGGGCAAACAGGGTAATGGTAATGGGTGCCAGTACCAGTAATCCCTGAAAAAAATGTTTGACGAGGCCGCCTGCAGTAACTCTGCGTTTCATGGTTGAGGATTTTATCAGGCAAAGGTACACCCTGGGCTGTCCAGCGACATGTATTTTTTAGATTTAACACTTAAAAAACTTTTTTGATTAAAAAAGTTTCCATAGTTTCGCGGCGATTTTTATTTCAGGATTCAACATGACCAAGAAGCAAACACCATCGCTCCGTGCATTACATTCCGAAGCCATGCAGCGGGTACTCACCGTGAGCCGGCGTCTATTTCAAACTTATGGTTTGCGTACCATGACGGTCGATGAAATCGCGCGTCACCTGGGTATGTCAAAACGCACCTTATACCAGTTATTCCGTGATAAAAACGAACTGGTGCGCATGGTGGTGATGCAATTCACGGAAGAAATGCAAGCCCAGTGCGAATTAATCCGTAAAGACGCCCGGGATGCGATTCATGAAACCTTCCGCATGTTTCAGTATCTGGATGGCATTTTTCGAAATTTAAATCCTGTGGTTTTTGCCGAAATGCAGCGCTATCATCCCGACGCGTTTATGCTTTTCGATCAACATCAGCAAACCTATATCAAGCAACTCATTATCCATAATCTGCAAAGAGGGATACAGGAAGGATATTATCGTGCGGATTTAAAGATAGAAATTATTGCAAGATTCAGGCTGGAGTCGGGATTATTACCCCTCCGTCAGGAAATATTTCCCAAAGACCAATTTCCGCTGCACGAAGTGCAGCACGAGCTGATGTTGCATTATCTGTATGGCATTTCTACCATCAAAGGGCATCAATTGATTCAACAATATCAGCAACAATTTAGCGAGCCTTCAAACCGATCGTTATGAACCGGATTGTTATTCGTTGGGTTATTATCTGGATAGGAATTTTCTGTTATGGAACAGGGCGTGCACAGGATAGCCTGCCTGTTGTTCATCGTTTTTCGCTCGACGATTGCATAGCTTATGCCATTACACACGAATTAAATCTTCAATCTGCGAAGATCGATGCCCGGATTACGGATGCTAAAGAAAAAGAAGTTACAGGATTGGCATTGCCCCGGGTAACGGCCAGCGGACAGTTTCAGGATTATTTAAAACTGCCTACTACTTTGTTTCCCGATTTTTTCTCTCCTGCCGTTTATGCCATTCTGAAAAAAGAAAATCTGATTCCGCAGGATAAGCCGATTCCCCAGGCCGGCCTTACCCCGGTGCAATTCGGCACACAATATAATTTAAATGCGAGTTTAAATGCATCGCAAACCCTGTTTGATCCCAGTGTATTCGTTGCCCTGCAGGCCCGGCAAACCATTCTGGAGCTGGCACAAAAAAATGTAAAACGCACCGAGCGGGATTTAAAGGTAAGCGTTTCAAAAGCCTATTACAATGTATGGATTGCACGTAAGCAGTTGCAGGTGGTCAAGGATAATATCGCACGCCTGGAAAAATTATTGCACGACACCCGCGTGATGTATCAAAATGGTTTTGCGGAAAAATTAGATGTGGACCGCCTGCAGGTGCAGCTCAATAATTTAACGGCACAGCTTACTGAAATGCAAAATATGGTGACGCTGAGCGATCAATTGTTGAAATTTCAGATAGGCATGCCTTTGCAGGATAGTTTGCAATTAACAGATTCATTGAGTTTCGATGATGTGAAAACTGATTTGCTGCAAGACGAACAGGTTGATTTGCATCAGCGTATCGACTATCAGGCCCTGCATACACAGCTCAAGGTAAATGAGTACGACCTGAAACGCTATCAACTGGCGTGGTTGCCCAGCCTATCGGCCAGTGCCAGTTATGGCATTAATGCAGCGCGTACATCGTTTAACTTTTTCGATCATAATGAGCCCTGGTTTAAAACCTTTTATGTGGGTATGAATTTATCCATTCCATTGTTTGAAGGCTTGCAGAAAAAATATCGCATAGACCAGGCAAAATTGAATGTAGAGAAAACACAAACACAGTTGCAATTACTCGACCAGAGTATGCAACTGGAGTGGCAACAAGCAAAAACAAACCTGGGTAATTATTTGCTGAATGTAGCTTCTCAAGAAAAAAATATGCAACTGGCACAGGAGGTATATGAACAGACGATTAAGAAATACGAAGCCGGTGTGGGCTCTACAATCGAGATCAACAATGCCGAAGGTGATCTGCAGCAAGCTCAGCTGAATTACTATACGGCGCTTTACAATGCCATGCTGGCTAAAATTGATTATTTAAAAGCTATAGGTAAACTTTAATCGGTTATGATATTCACGCAAAAATTGTTTGATATGATATCTCGCTCATTTTTTCGCAGCCTTATAGGTTTCGGATGCGTAGCTTTTGCCATGGTTGTATTTCCTGCATGCAACGCGCGCACCGATCGACAGGCATCGAATGAAGAAAAATTGCAAAAATTATTACAGGAGCGCGATCGGATTAATCAAGAAATAAGTGCCTTACAGCAATCTATGGCACCAGCTCAGCAGAAAGTGACTCC
>ERZ795043.615-NODE-615-length-25743-cov-7.426074_pt1 | contig 25743 bp, 13 predicted proteins | sample MGYA00375127_ERZ795043 | MGnify/ENA primary metagenome ERZ795043 (study PRJEB30172, sample SAMN05518447) | compost metagenome | isolation source: Feedstock adapted compost from Newby Island compost facility, Milpitas, CA | place: USA:Newby Island compost facility... | reverse complement strand
GCAGTTGGCTGAACGTGGCGGAGTGCGAGCTCGGCTGTTTGACCCGGCAGTGTCTAGCGGGGCGTCGTGTGGGAGAGTTACGTCTTCTTCAGGAGGAAATTGCGGCGTGGTCGGGAGACCTCAACGCTCGGCAGCGGGGTGTCGACTGGCAAATGACCGCGGAAGATGCCCGCTGCAAACTGAAGTCTGTTTATCCCAAAATTATCCTGTGACGGAGCACTAGATACGCAATACCGTTATCTGTCACTGCAGTCCCTGCTAAGTTAAGCACTCGCAGATGCGTAAGCCCGCGCAGCTCCTTCAAGGCTTTGTCGGTAATCGCGGTATTCGACAGATCAAGCACCTCAAGGCATTGCAATTCCGAAATCCATGCCGCTACCTTGTCTGTCACTTTTGTGTTCGGCAGTCCCAACTCGCGAAGATGTTTCCGGCTTGAGATTAACTGCCATGCACCCAAATCAGTAATAGTATCTCCACCAACAACCAAACCTTCAATGTTTTCGCCGTTGCCGAAATCCCTTAACCATTGGTCCGAAAGTCCAACGTTGTACAGACAAATACGCTTAAGCTGTGGAAGTGCTGCCAAACTTCTAATCGATCTACGGTTAAGCCTGGTCCTGCTAATATCAACGTCCACTAGAAACCGCCAGTGGTCAAACGAAACATCAACTACTTTGTCGAAACCACAATCCTGAATCTTCATATACCTCAGCAAGCGCAGGCGCTTTAGGTGGTCCCAAGCATTTGGCGTGATAGTCGTGCCGACTATAAAAACATCCTCAGCACGTGGGAGCAAGTGATGTCTGGAAACCTGGTCCCATATTGTTTCCCGGGTGACCATAAATCCGTCGGTCGTTTGTAGGACACGCAGGGAAAGCGATTCTTCATGCCAAGCAGCCCACTCCCTAGACACCCACAAGCAAAGCACGAGGAACCAGGTATTAAAGGTAAGCATTGATGAGAACCTCCACTGGGCATTCCGGTGAGCACAACAGGTCGCTCTGACGCCACGCCCTTATGCACGTAGCGCACCAAGCCCCGCAACAGCGGTCCTTGTCTCCTAGACAATTCATAGTTAGAGTCAGACCACAGAACCCTCTCGCGTCGGGAGGCAGCTTGTAGCGCCTGTCACTTGGCCCAATACCCTCTCTCATCTGACGCTCCATATCCTTATCACATATCACATATATCGTCACTGTGTCACAGCGTTGATTCGCCTCGCCACATTTGTAACGCTCTGGTCGCCCATCGTCACAGAACTTTCTACGATTATCACACAGCTTCTGCTGAAACTCCTTGGCCTTGTTAATTGCATTGCGTAGGCCCGCAAACGCGTTCTCTTCACGTATCACCCGGTGCCATTCCGGGAACCCGGGTATTCGGTACCGCTCTGGGATCGTACCGTGCTGATATTGTGAAGAAAAACAAGAGACGATACCAACATAGTTCCCGCATCTGGTCACTATGGAGTGATTTGGAACCGCGTGCTGATTGATGAACTCGCTCGCTTCTAAACCAAAATGACCACCGAAAATCCAAATATGACAGGGCCAGTAACTTGTGGTTCCCCGCTTCGACTGCCTCTAAAGTCTATAAAGTTACTCGGATTGTTCTGAACATACCGATACAAATTCGCGTCGCCACCGTCAAAGCCGATCGGGTCCTCGCTCAGCCAGCGGCCGACGCGGGCATCGTACCAGCGGTTGAGGTTGTTTTGAAGTTGGGTGTCACTATCGAACGGTCTACCCGTGAATACAAAGAGACTATTGCTGACTAACAACGGACAGTTATTAAAGAAGAAAATATCCCCTGTTGCCGGATTAGAGCCTATCCGAAAACCGAAGTGCGTCCGGGGAATCACGCCGATGTTGACTTTTTCGGATAGGTTCTTATTCTCCGACGTCACCCTGCCGAAGGCGTCGTAGATGAGGTGGTTGACCACGGTGGTCGCCCCCTTGCCTCCGCCAAATCTCCGCTGTCCAGCCTTGCGACCACACTGCACACCGTTTGTGGGCCGAAGCTGACAATATCCCGGATTGTGCCTAGCGGAAATGTCCCGAACGGTATTCAGTTGGTCCGTCCAGTGTGCCGTTAACGCGTTTACGTGATCCGTCAGCGTCCACTGTACGGTTTCATCAGCCCCGTTGTCAACATTTTCCTCGGCCAAAATTCAATCCGCCGCAGGGTTGGCAGGAAGAGTTTGTCGCAGGGGAGGCGCTCAACGAAAGCGTCGGGCACGGTTGCGGAAGTGCAGATAGTCCGCCAACACGTCTGCCAGGGGACGGCTGGTGTCCACCACAACGTGCTCGGCCTTGTTCCGCTGGCACAGCTCCGACAACCGGTTTTGGAAGGTCTGAAACGCTGCAAGATAGTGCGGGCGAAGGTCTTCCGGCCGAGTGATCAACTCATCAGCGATCTCCAAGCCGATGAATTTGGTGGGACCTCGGAATTCAAAGGCGATTTCATCGTGGTGAAGCACCTGCATGAGGACAACTTCATGTCGGGCAAAGCGGAGGCGCTGGATGGCGGATTCCAGCTCGTCAAGATTGGCGAAAAAGTCGCTTACGATGATGACGATTTCCCGTCGCTGAAACCGGCCGGCAAGCTGGGCCAGGCATTCTCCCATGGAGGTTTTACCGCGGGGTTCGGAATCGTCGAGGTGCTCCGTCATACGCACGATCTGCGCAAGGGCGTTGCTGGGAGGCACGAACCCGCGAGGCTGATCGTCAAAGGTGGAGAGGGAAACTTTGTCACCCTGTGCCAAAACGGCGTAACCGAGCGTGACGACCAGTCGAGCGGCATAGCGCAGTTTTTGCTGGTCACCTTCCCCGTAGCGCATGGAAGCGCTTGTGTCGAGCACGAAATGGCAGACCAGGTTGGTCTCCATCGCGTACTGCTTCACGACATATCGGCCCCGGTTGAAATAGACTCGCCAGTCGATGTATTTGGGGTCATCGCCCCAGACGTACTCCCGATGACCGACGAACTCCACGGCAAATCCAGCCAGGGCCGATCGGTGCGATCCCGCCAGATTTCCCTGGACAACACCGTAGGGCTCAAAACGTTGCCGGGCGATCCGGGCAAGCACGTCGGCATCGAGGTAACGGGAAAGGATCGATTTAGGCATACACTTTCTCTTGTCGCATTGTCTTCGAATTCAATGTGGGCCTGGGTGATCAGGCCTGAACTCGATCCCGGAGGACCCGCGGAGATGGTTTCTCGTATTTAGCGTCCGGAGGTACGGCCTCCATCAGCATTTCAATCAGTCGATCGCTGGTGAGATTGTTGGCCTGGGCTGCGTAATTTCCTGCGATGCGGTGCCGGAGGGCCGGTTTGAGAACGGCCTGGACGTCGCCGATGGTGGCATGGTACCGCCCGTGCAGGACGGCCCGGGCCTTGGCGCAGGTGACAAGCGTGAGCAGGCCGCGTGGTCCCGCCCCCCAGGCGACCCAACGGGTGACGAAGTCGGGACTTTCGTCGGAACCAGGTCGCGAGGCCCGGACGATGGCCCAGGCGTACCCCAAAACCTGATCGGAAATGGGGATCCGCGTGACCAGTTTTTGGAATTCAACGAGTTCCTCACCCGTCATGAGAGGTTCAATGGTTCCCTGCTGTCCGCTCGTCACGCGGCGGGCAATTTCCCATTCCTCCTCTGCCGAAGGGTAGTCCACCTTGATGTATAGGAGGAAGCGATCGAGTTGCGCCTCCGGGAGTGGGTAGGTCCCTTCCTGTTCCAGGGGATTTTGAGTGGCCAGGACAAAGAAGGGATCCGGAAGCCGATACACGCGACCTCCGGCCGTCACCTGGCGTTCCTGCATAGCCTCCAGCATAGCGGCCTGAGTTTTGGGCGGGGTTCGATTGATTTCGTCCGCCAGGATCATGTTGGCAAAAATGGGCCCGGGAAGGAATTTGTAGCCCCGCTCCCCGGTTTTGGGGTCCTCCTGGATGACATCTGTCCCGGTCACGTCGCTGGGCATGAGGTCCGGCGTAAACTGGATTCGCTTGAAAGTAAGATGGGTGGCCTGGGCCAGCGAACTGACAAGCAGGGTTTTGGCCAGGCCTGGCACACCCTCCAACAGCGCATGTCCCCGGGCGAGGATCGCAATGAGGACCTCTTCGATCACCCGTTGCTGGCCGACGATCACCTTGGCCAGCTCTTCCCGAATGCGTAAATAAGCCTGGTGGCAGCGTTCGACGGCTGCCGCATCATGGGTGGAGATTTCTTGCTGCATGGAATCACTCCGCATTTTGGAAGTACCTCCGTAAGCGGTCTTCATATCCCTTGGGAACCGGCGCGTTCATCCCTGCCCGCAATGCCTCACGGATTTCCGGTGGTAGTTGCAAAAGCCAAGTTTGGGGGGAATGGGCGTTGCCTTCCGGGGTGACGGGGAGTTGGGCGGCCACCCCGGTGCGGCTGTCCGTCTGTGGCACCCTCCCTTCCTTTAAAGGCGACTGAGCAGGATTTTGGTTCTGCACCTGCTCGCCCTGGCGGGCCGCTCCGCCCTGATCCTGGGGAGAAGAATGGCTCGCGGTTTGCGTGGCCTGGCTGGTTGCGGCCTGGGAGCCCTGCGAGTGCTCATGACCCGAAGCAGCCTGCGCTGCCAGGTTCTGAAGTGCTGCCAGGGCTGCGGCGACCGCGTCGGCAGGCGCAGTTTGCTGAGATGGGGAAGCTGCTGACTCATTCATTATCTGCTGCGGAACCGAATTCATCATCTGGGGAATTTGCTGAGCGGCCTGCAGCGCGGCGGCGAGCTGCTGCTCCCGTTCCGCAAGTGCCGAGAGGGCACCAGCGAAGGCCTGTCCGGTTGCCTCCTGGGCGGGTGGTACCGCTTCTGGATTGGGGGATTGCAGCACCCCTCGAGATGAATTCTCCGCTGCGTGCAATTGTGCTGTGGCTTCCGGATGGACGGGAATCGCCTCACTGGCCAGGCGTTCTGCCGATTCGGTGTGGGCTGCAAAGGGAGGCCGGCTTTGAGAAGCCAACTGCTGGGCCAGTGCATGGAGGTGTTCCGCGGCAGAAGCCAATTCCTGGGTGACAGCCCGAGGAAGCGAATCGCTCGCAGATTGACTCTCCGGGCTGTTCGATTCCGCAGGTTGCTCTGCCTGCCGGGAGAGTTCCCGGGCTTTCTGGAGGGCCTGGGCAGCCTGGGTAGCTTCGCGGCGGGCATCCTCGGGGGTCCCCACATCCACGTCCGCGAGCGCCTTTTGGGCCTGCTCGATCGCCGCCGTCACCTGCTGCTGCTTTTCGCTGCGTTCTGATGGTGGAGTTTCCTGGGGCGCCGTTGAGCGAGCAGCTTCGCGCAGCACCTCCAGGGCCTGTTCCGGAGACGCTGCTTGCCGGAGAGCTGCCGCCACCTCGGGATGGCCTGCGGCTTCCTGCTGATGGGCGGCCGCCTCGATCACCTGCCGCTGTGCCCGCTGGACGTTCTCCAGTTGATGGGCGAGTTGCTCCGTCTGCGACAGGGACGGCAGGTACTCCTCCACCGCCTGTCGGGCCTGGCGGGCCTGTGCCAGTTGCTGAGCGGTGACTTCCTGGAGTTGTTGGGCCGTCTTTTGGGCGGCTTGCCACTGTGGGGCACTGTCCGTGGGCCGCTGCCATGCCGCACGAGCGTTTTCCACAAGCTCCGCCGCCAGTCGTTGACGCTGCGCGTCGGCCAGGGCCATCTCCACCGCCGAAAGGGCTTCATCGAGGGCCTGTTCCGCCTGCCGGGTGAGCTGACTGGCAGCCGATTCCGGCGAAGAGGGTGTCGATTGCACGGTTTGAGCGGACTGGGCTGTCTCCGGGGAAGTTGGCCGTTCCGGCTGGTCCGGTTGCCTCGGCGCGTTCTGGCTGGAGGAAGCCGTCTCCGCCTGGGCAGGGGAAGTGTTCTCCTGGATTGGACGTTGTGTTGGTGGCGCCGCTAATTCGGCGAGTTTTTCGCCCACTTTTTGGACCGTCTGCGCTGCCTGATTGATTGCCGAAACGACCTCTTGGGGGAGTTGTTTGTCCCTGGGCACTTCCGCGACGCCGCTTGCGATTTTCTGCTCGGCCTGGGCCGCCGATTGGAGTTGGTTTTTTGCGGCCTTCTCGCTGGCATGCGATTGCTCTTCGCGAAGCTGGCGGAGAGCCTCCCTGGCTGCCAGGAGGTCGGCCTCCCTTTGCCGGGCAGTGGTCACATCGAGAAGATCAGCCGTGGTCTCGGGCGAGGCGGCCTGCTGTTGCAACTGGGATTGGGCCCGGGCAAGATTTTCCAGAACCTGCTGCTGCTCTTCAGCGGCCGCTTCTCCCTGATTCTGGAATAGCTCCTCGGCGGCACGAGATGCGGCTTCCGCGGCATCGCTGAGGGCCGGGGGTGTCTGAGGTGTCAGTTTCTTGGCCGCTTCCGTAATGGCGTTGCGGAGTTCCAATTGCTCCCTGGTAAGCTCCTCAAAAGTTTCCGGGGCGTCGGCCTGGAGCGTCCGCTGCCGCAGTTCCTCCTGACGTCGGGCAAGCTCCTCCAGCGCTTTCTGAACCGCATCGGGATTTTCCCGGTTGAAGTCACCTCGCAATGTCTCAATCTGCGTCAGCAGCTTTTCCAGGGCCGCGATGATCTGGTCTTCTTTCGCCATCGCCTCAGAAAATCGGCCCTCGGTAAGAGCCTGCAGAGACTCAGCAAACAGTCGATCCACCTGATCTTCCTGCAAGGCCCGGAGGGCCAGGTCGGCGGTACGCCCCACCGGACCACCCCACGCGACGATATCGTTCAAGAATTGCTTGACCTGCATGTAAAGAGTGTTGACGTCGCGCTGGTCTTCGCGGACGGACAGGGCCTGCACAGCCTGCTGGGCGGACGGCTGAGCAGGTAGCAGTTCGGTGCGCTCGCGAACCTTCTGTTCCCGCGTAATGAGCTGCCTGGCCAGCTCTTCGATTTCCGCCAGCCGCAACCGGCGCAGGACCCGTTGCCGTTCCAGCATAAGCTGGGCCAGGACCAGGCGGCTCTTTTCCCGCGCGACCTCCAGGAGCTTTAAACGCGACTCGGCAGGCGACTCCATCATCCGCGTGAGGATGCTGAGGACCTCCTTCATATGCTGGTCCACAAGCTCGTCGAGATGCTGTTGCATCTCTTTCAGTTCACCGTAAAGCGGCAGCTCGGTCAGTCCATTTTCTTCAAGCTGCGTCATCTGGAGGGTGATCTGCTCGTTGACGAGTCGCCGGGCCATCTCGCGGACCTGCTGCTGAACCGTCTGCTGATAAGCCGGGTCGGGCAGCGATGCCGAAGGCACCGGAGCAGGCTCGCCGCTCGATGGCGAAGTTGTCCCCGCTTGGAGTTGACCAGGTGACTGACCCAGGCCGTGGCACGCGGTCCCGCCCATCGCTGCGAGGAACACCAGTAACGCGACCGTCCGAACCACGCATGTCTGACCGGTCACTCGTCGGCCGCGTGCTTGCCGGCGACTGGCTCCGGCCGGACAACGGTAGAAAAAGCCTGCGTGCATCACGGCCCACCTCCCACGTCGAGCTGTTTGTCGATCATTTCCCGCAATTCTTCCGCGGACTGGCGGTCGATTTCGCTCATGATCGCCAGGATTCCCGCTAGATCGGTGACCTCCAGGGTTATCGGCTCGGAGGAACTGACCGCTCCTTCCCGGCCCGGCCTGCGAATATCGGTGGCGGAGACCACAAGTTCCACGCGATCTCCTTTGCCACAGGATAGGCGGCCGAGATCTATCTTCCATTTTTCATCGAGCACTTTGACCCGGTCTGCGCTTTTCTCCCACATGGTCCAGACGACGGGCGGTTCGGAATTCCCGTCGGGATGAATCACCTGGGCCTGAACGGTCACCTTCTCAATGCCGAGCTCATCTCTGACCTGGCACACCAAAGTGGGTTTTGCCGTGGGGAGGACAAACTTGGTGAGCGTCCGCGCCGTCACCTGCGGCGGGTAGTCCGGCCGAACCAGGAGGGTGGCCTCCAGCGGCGGATCAACAGTGAGATTATTCTCGTCTGTGATCTCGAAAATAATGTGCTGCGGCGTGGCCAGCTCGGAAAGGGGCAGGCCTTCTGGATCCAGCCACCACAGCTCGGCGGACTTTCCTGAGGTCCCGTTTCCTGCTGTTGACGTGAGGAGTTGGGTGGATGTGTCGGGCGGTTGAGGGACCGAGGCAGGCCAGCGTTTTTCCAGGGGCCTTTGCAGACGATCCATGCGTGCCACAACCCTGCGGAGCGGCCGATCGGATGCAACACCCAATGTGACCCGCGCTCCTTCCGTGACTGTAAGCTGCGTCACCCCCTGCATCAGGGCCGGAGCGCTGTCATTCCTGGGATCTTCGACGTAACCGACCAGAATCACCGCCGGGGGGTTAAGACACGCGAGAGTCAGCCAGTTTGTCGCCGCATCACCCAGCAGGATGCGAAGGTGCACGGTCTCCTGAAGCACCGGAAGCTCCGCCCGATACACCTCCCCCGCTGGCCCTCCGGCATGATCATCCGTATCACCGGTGCTTTCCTTCGGAATCGCATGTGGAAGGTCCTGTTCGACGGTGCGATGATCATTCTTCGAAGAACGGAGAATCAATTTTCCCGTGGACGGCAGATATCCCCTCGCCACCACGGCGATGGTGACAGGTTGCCCGGCAGCGCAGCGGATGATGGGCTCTGACTCTGTCCAGGGCACGGCCTCGCCGTTGATGTACACAGCAACCAACCGGGTGGCGGTGGGATAGGGCGTTTCCTCCAGCAAAAGCCGACGGGTAAAGGTGCGGACGTGTTCCGGGAAAAGTATCCACAGAAACGCCAGAAGCGTCATCCCACAAACTGCGGCGATCACCCGACGACGCAGAGGTGTTCGCGGTACGTCCCGAACGAGCGGCAGCCGCTGCGCCAGCTCGGCCACCCGGCGGATGACGCGCCGCTCCAATTCGAGCGAGCCCCATCGAGCGGCTTCAGGCCGTTCAAATTGCAAGGCGGCGACTAGGTCGCTGTCGATCCCGTGATGCTTTTCCACCAGAAGAGCGATATCCAGTTCTGATTCCCGGTACCGAAGCCAGGGAAGTACATACCGGATGAAGGCAAGCACTCCGGCGGCCACCGCCACGACCAGCCCCACCAGGCGAACTTCGCGAGCGGGCCGAAGCAACCAGTCGAAACAGAACAGGCCCAATATGGCAGCGCACAAGATGACTCCCGTTCCCAGGAGGGCGATCCACCAGCGGGTCCGGCGACGGTGACGCGCGATGCGCCGCAACAGCCGGTGCAAAGGAGTTAATTCACCGCTCATCGGAGATACAGCCATTTCCGGAGGGCCCATTCCGCCAACAGACAACCAACCACCAACACGAAGAACAGCCAGGAATTCCAGAGTTCCACTTCAACGATTTCGATCTCCTTCTCGCGACGTTGGGGCAGGTTACGCAACAGCTCCGCCAACTGAGGAAGATCATACGATTGACCGCCGGTGAGACTGGCCAGGCGATCCTGAAGCTCCTTGTTCCGCCGGGCCTGTTGTTTTTCTATCGACTGGCTGGACACTCTGAAGGATGTCTCCACCATTCGATGGGTGAGCGGATCGTGGACCTCCAGCCGGTATTCGCCAGGAGCAAAGACGGTGGTGCGGCCTTCAAACTGCCCGGGCCGAAGGAGCGTCAGCGGAATCCTCCGCGTTTGACCGCCCGCACCGGCCGGCAGATGGAGAATGGCCTCCAGTTGTCCCCCGGGTATTTGATCTTCAGTGAGTGGCCGATAATCTGCGTTGTACGCTTCCACCAAGAGGCGCACCTCGTCACCGCTGCGGTACTGTTTGTGGTCGGACCGAACGACGAAACGTTTGTCTGCCCCCAGGGCGTGCTGGATCGCCAGCCGGTGGATGAGCTGGCCCCAGAACTGACGGTAATAAAGATCCCCATACTTCCGCCGCAGACGCCACAACTCATTGAATCCCACGTAGATGACTTCACCACGGCCCACTTTTTGCGCGGCGATGAGGGGCTGAGGGGTCCGGCCGTCGGCGCAGGTATCTCGAGGATGGGCGAGTAACACAGTGGCCAGGGGGCGAACCCGAATGACCGGATAATACCACACCAGCTTGCCGAGATTGTCCCACGCTCGGGCATTTTCTTCGGCATTCTGTCCCAGGACCATGAAATCGAACAGATCGGCTTCCGGAGTCCGCTGCGGCTGAAACGAGCTCTCTCGCAGGCGGGTGAGGGGAGCGATTTCAACCGGCAAAAGATCGTTGAGCGGCGTGTCGGTCCATTGTCCGGGACTGAATCGCGGGCCGACATTGAAAATCACTCCGCCGCCCATCTCGGTGACGAATTCTCGGATCATTTCCATCATCGAGCGACTGATGGCGCTGGCCGGGACGTCGCCAATGATGACCACATCGTAGGTGAAGAACTCGCGTCGCGGCAGGGCAAGCGTCGGCAAAAACAACGGATTCTCCGCCCGAACGCGCGGATCCGCCGACCGCAGGTAAGTGCGAAATCCTTCCGGTCCCACGAGCGGATCGCGATGAAACACCTCCTTGATAAACCGCCACTCCCACGTGGGTTCATCCTCGATGAAAAGGACGCGGACATAATATTCTCGGACGTACGTCTGGCGAGCAATCCGGTTGTTCTCGGTGAGCGTCTCCTTCGGGAGAGGAGCAACCTCCGCTGTAATAACGAGCTGGCCGGCCGCCTTGGGAACGTAGGGCACTTCCCGGTGAATAACCGGTCCGGACAAAGTAACAACATCTTCAAAGATGACTTCGCCCACCGGGGCGTCCTTCTTCGGTTCGCCGGATCCAGCGGAGGCCGGTGAATGCGGTGGCTGGGTGGAATCCGGGGCATCTGCGGAACCCGCCCCACCTGATGTCGCCACAGCCTGCGGTTCGCTTTCCTCCGTCTGTCGGGCGAACACCCGCAGCGTCACTTCCTCGCCTGTGAACCCTTCCTGTCGCAGGGCCACAGTGACGACAGATTTTTCATCTTTTTTCATCATGGGAGGAAGTTGCACGTCCACCGCCAGATCGCGAGTCTGGACATCGCCCACCCCCACGCAGTAAAGCGGCGTTTGAAGCTGCGTGGCCACCGTTTCCGGAGCGACTCCTGCGTTCTGATTGAAATCGCTGACAAGCACAATGCCCGCTAGCGGTGTCGCCCCGCGTTTCCTGTTCAGATCGAGCAGGGCGACTCCCAGGGCGGTAACGGAGCCGTCTACGGTAAACTGGGAGGTCCATTGCTCCTGCCGCGCCAAGTCCTCCAAATGGACCGGGAGGGGATCCAGCCCGTCTCCTCGGTGAAGCCGAAAGACGCGGACCCGAAATGCGTTCTCCACCTGCCTCACCAGCTCGGGATCAAGACGGGCGAAGGCCTCGCGCACTCGTTCGGACCGGGTCAATGGCCGTTCAGAATTTGCGGTTGGAGATGGCCCTCCAGCTCCGCCCGAACCTGGCGCGACACCAACGGCGTTTTCGCCCGGCTCCGAAGTCCGGTCGACCAGGCTCATGCTTTCCGTATCGTCGATGACAAGCCACAGACCCGGCCGAGTCAAGCGCTGAAGTTTGACGACCAACATGGGCTGCAGGAGGATGCCCACAAGTGCGGCAAGGGCCAGCGTCCTGATGACAACGAGAGTCATCCGCAACCTGCGGGATGGGACAAACTGCCAACGCCCGTAGTAGGCGGCAACCCCCACCGCCACGACGATCGTTGCGACCACCAGGACCAGCCACGGAACGCGGACCCAGCTTGCGCCCCAGTACAGGTCGACCGATTCCACCTGTTCAGCCTGGGGAACTCCCAGTAATTGCCAGAATACCGCGGTGACGTTCACGACCGGGCCTCCCCGTGGCAGGAAGCGCGGGCCAGAAGCCCCATTTCCGAAATCAGCCCAAGTGCCGCCGCCAGTATGAACCACGGCCACCACTCGCGGAACCGACCTGCCGGAGTGTCATTACCTTCGGCGTTCACCAGGACATGCGATCGCCCCAACTGCGACGATATTTCTTCGGCGCGGAGATAGTCGGGGACGGATTCCTCTGCCGGCCCCGCCACGGCGATGGGAATGTCTTCCACCGGTCGTCCCAGCACGGGAGGGGCGGAACGGCCATCCTGTCGCGCTCCGTCAGCCGCAGTGTCCGCGCCAAATCCCTCCGAATTCCCGGCAGGACTTCCCGCGGAGGATCCCTGATAGCAAACGAGATGGTACAGCCCCCGTCGGGGAAATCCTCGAAGAGCGACGCCGTAGCGACGGGCTTCGAGAGCCTCGGGAACAAGCGGGCTCATTTCCCCCTTCGGATCAACAAGTTGCCACGACTCGCCCATCGGATCATCCACCGCGAGACGGAACATATCCGAGGTGGCCAAATTGCGTCGCGGGCAGGTGCTGTCCACGAGCCTGCGGAGCAACCGATCGAACACGACAACCGCGTATGAGGCACACATGGTGTTCCAATCGCGAAACAGTCCGCTGGTGATAAAAATCGTGCGGCCTTCCCCCAGTTGGCGTTCCACCATAAACGGCAGCCCATTGGTGTAACGCGCCAGCACCTGTACTTCAGTTGGAGAAGAGTTTGGCCCGGCGGAAGCCGAATTGGTAGCCATCACCCTTGAGTTGTCCCCAGTCTTTTCAGGCACAATCCTTTCCCGTTGCAGGTCCCACCGCCACATCAACCAGCTTCGTTCGCTGTTGCCGGACGTTTGGGCAAAGGACGTGGTTTGCGCGGTCGTCTTTCGGGCTGGCTTTGGGCTCGGAGGGCTCATTTGAACCGCGGATGGCCCAAGGTCCACCTCCACGGCTTGGAAGAAGAAGACCGGCTGGTAAAACCGCGCCAATTCGGACTCATCAAATTCCTCGATCCGAAAACAGGGATCCTGAAGGGTGCGCACATCGAGCTGAAACGGCTCCAGTCGGGTCACACCGGGCAGGGGCAGCCGACCGTAGAAACTGGGTAGCAATCGCCCCGGCAAAATCTCATATGGCGCACCACACGCGCGCGACCACGCAACCGGATCGAATTCCCCACCTGCCGCCACCACCAGGTTGCCACCCTGACGAACGAAGTCGGCCAGCAAATCCAACCGGGGAGATGGATCACGCACGCCCGCCACCACGAGCACCCGAGTGTTCGCAAGTCGGGAAGGGGAAAGCTCATCCAGAGTAACGGCCTGGCCGACCAGTCCAAACGCGGCTTCTTCGAAGGACGTTGCCAGGAGTTTGCGGAGGAAGAATGTTTCTCCATATCGGCCGGCAGCGGGATCCTCGTTTCGGCCATATTGATCCACGAACAGAATCGGCGATGTCTTGAAGACAGGCAGGAGGACGGTGGCCGAGTTATCGTCCTCCAGAGGATCGGGGGGCAAACTGACCTGGATGTCGAGCCAGCTCAATTCCGTCTGCTGAGGAAGAACGGACAAAGAATACGGCGGGAATTCGACCTCCCGTTCCTGTCCCGGCTGAAGATCGACCGGCTGCGTCGCCACGACATTTCCCCGGACAAGCAGCCGCACCAGGACGCCCTCGCGCGGCTTGCTCCCTTCATGACGCACCCATGCACGAACCCGAACCGAGCCGCCCGGCTGGAGATAGCGTTCAGGAATCCACACGCGGCTGATCCATGTGTTTTCGGGAACGTCGGGTTGAATGAGAACGATTTCCGGTGTCGCGGGGAGCTCTCGAACCAGCGGAGCCAGTGCGGTCCCGGCCGACTGTGACCGCTGAAAATCGCTCAAAATGACGATCCTTTTCTGGCGGGGGTCGGGAAAGCGGCGACAGAGATCGGCGACATCCGCGAGGGCCGCACGGAGATCTCCGCTACGATCCAGCGGGAACAGGCCCCTGATCACGTCCGCTGCTTCTTCTGGCAATCCAAAATCGCAGCGTACGACCTCGTTGGGCGCGCGAACAAATGGAACCACAGAGACACGGCTTTCCGGGGGCAAATCCTTCAGGAGGGCCAAAGCCCGGTGCCGCGCTTCTTCCCAGAGGGAGCGGCCCAGCACCTGATAGTTCATGCTCAGGGAGTTATCCAAAACAAGGAGAAGGTGCGTCGCGACGCGCGATCCGGCAACACCCGGCTGGCCCCAGTGAGGACGCGCCATCCCGATGGCAAACAGAAGCAAACAGGCCACCCGCAACAAAAGGAGCAACCAGTCACGAAGTTCAATCATGCGGCGACTGCGGCGGACGGCCTGGAGGAGAAATTCCATGGCCGCCCAGTGCACCACGTGGAACCGCCGTCGATGCAACAGGTGAATGAGAACCACACCTGCGGCGGCGAGCATGCCACCCAAAATGAACCACGGCGCGACGAACATCGGAGAAATGCGGAGGTTTTCTCAGGGCTGGCTTCCCATTCGCGAAAATCCCAGGCAAGGCAGTTTTTAGCGCGAATGGACAGAAGCGACTCTCTCTGTTCCGGTTAATCCACTGGCTTTTGTGTACTGTAATCGAACTCCTGGCCGAACACAACTTGCCGGGGACCCAGCGCCGGTGAAAACGTGGTCACGGATGACCGGATTGGTGCAAGCCGGCGGGTGATCCGAACTGGCGCTGTAAACTTTCGATTCTTCCCTCCTGGAGAATGGGCAAATAACGATTGGGAATGGCCAGCACGAAACAGCAGACTGCCGTCATATACAGGTCGCCAGGCTTGCCGCCGACATGGCCCTGCGCCGTCCACATGCCGTCCCGGGCTGGATTTCCGGGATCACGCACCTGGCTGGCTACCACCCCGTCTCGCAGCAGCGGGTAGCACTCGCGCCACGGTTCCCCGCCCACCTGGTAGAGTGCCTGCGACACATAGTAGAGGGTGTACGGGTCAAACGGAGCACGGCGCTCACGACGCGGCCGATCGTTTCGCGTCGCATCCAGGATCGCGTTGCGGATCACCTCCAGATTTTTTTCAATTCGCCAGTCGTCGTACTGCCCGAATTCCTGGAGACAGACAATCCCGGCGGCCGCCATCGCCACCGTGGCGTTCCCACCTCCTTTGCTGTAGGTGAACTGACCGGGATGTCGTTTCTGTTCCTCTTCATCGGCATCCCGGGGACAATTCCGCGGCGTGTAATGCTCACGGACACAGCGAATGGCGGCCTGCACGACCCGCGGCGAGACTTCAAATCCGCTGTCCACGGCACTTCGCAAAGCCAGGGCCTGCATGACCACCAGACTCAAATCGTGGCCCTGCGGCTGCCGCCTGGCAATGTAGTCCCAGCCTCCATCGCCACATTGGGTTTCCTGGACGACCACCAGGGCCTTCTCCAGAAGCTCGCCCAGCCGCGGATCCTGGACCATCCCGTAGGCCTGCCCCAAAACAAACGTGGACAGGCCGTGATTGTACATGCCCCGCCGCGGCTCCGAAATGTTGAGCAGTCCCGAGGATTGAGCGTTGCGTATCACGTAGTCCAGCGCCCGCTTGACGGTATCTCCATACGGCCCCCGACCGGGCAAATGGCCGGCGGCCAGAAAAGCGAGCGCCCCCGTGCTCACCAATCCCAGATCGTTGGAATCCCAATTGCCTTCTGGCCCCTGATTGCGTGCCAACCAGGCCAGTCCCCGCTCCAGAGCTTCCTCACTTTGAGGCGTGATTTCCCAATCTCCCTGGGCCAGAACTTGCTTCTCGCCCCTCAGCCACACCGCTGCCACAAGAAGCAAGCAGGGCCATTTGGCAGCCTTTTTCCAACCTGCCGTGAAGGAGAATCTTCTTCCCGAACCGATGCACACCGTATGACAGGAATCTCTCAGCATCGCCCTATCCTCCATCGGAGACCACTCTGATCTGGTAGCTTGTTCTCCTCGCCGGGCTTGAAGGATAGCCCGTGAACAGCAGAAGTTCGGTATCCCATCGCACGATCGGTCCGATCCAGGGAGCCTTCTTCTCGGGCAAAGGAATCCGAGAGTATCCGAGACACCGACCGTCTGCGATGCTGTAAAAAGTCATCTGGAGCATGACCTGCTGTTTCTGGGAATCCTCCCGCACCTGAAGCGCTACAAGGCCATCGGGATTGTGAACTCGAAGCCATTCGTCTGCATCGGGATGTTCGATTTCTCCCCGTAACCGTCCCGACGCCGTGTCGAGAATCGCGAGGCCTTTTTCCGTGCGGACGTAAAGCCGTCCGCTGGATTCCCCCAAAATTCCCAGCAGACGGCCCATCGGGCGACACCATCTGAGCGTTCCATCGGAGAGCGCGACAGCACACAGGCACCAGCTTCCCCGACCTGTGACGATTACCGTATCTCCACAAACGAGTGGCGCAGGGTTGTCCTGATAAAACCAGGGCTGGGAAGGCCACCACCCGTCAGAAGGCGGAGCCACCCATGGCACCGTCCGCAACCACGCGACCCGACCGGTCACGTCTCCCGCGAAGACCGCTCCCCGGACCTGCCCCACGAATTGTGGCCCAATCGCCGTCACCTGACAATCGACCGGTTGGTTGATCGTATTTCGCAGGCTGAACAACTTCGTGAATTCACGGAGACGTCCTCGCTCGGGATCCACGCAGGCCAGTCCAAGCTCGATGCGGTCGCTCTCCGTATCGGACGCCACAATGGCGTACACATCCGTTCCCACCAGCCAGGGATCGGACACGACGTCACCTTTGGGACGGCAGTTCCAGACCACGTGCCCGTCGATCAGATCGAGGCACACGAGTTCCGTCCCCCGTTGCTCCCATCGCCGGGCGATCAGGCGGCCCTCGTGAACGAGCGGTTTCATCCGCACCATGGCCGGCGCTCGCTGATCGCCCTGAATCGTCGATTGCTGTCCCCACACAAGTGTCCCATCCCTGGCATAAGCGCGGATATCTGACTGTGCGTGCACGAGGAGGAGATCGTCTAGCGGAGTAAAACTCATCTGCGCTCGCGGCCAGTCTATCTCCCGATCCGGAAAGGAAGGAGGCCGCCTCAAACCCGGTGTCTCCACCGATACTCCAGGACGAATCTCCAGGGGGCCAATTTCCCAACTGTTTACCGAAGTGGTAAAAATCCACTGCTCGCTACTGGGCTTGGACTGGGCCAGCGAGTCCACTTCGCCGAAGGCAGGCACGAGTGACATGACCAGCTTCAGGCGACGGAAAACTTCCTGTTGAATTGCAACGTCGGGCACTGATCGGGCACGCTGGTAATAGGCGAGGGCCTCGGCCATGCGTCCCAATACCAGCCGCCGGTCGCCCAGCCAGATCGCCGCCCAGGCCGCTACAGTTGTCCCCGGTACCCGCATAGCGACATTTTCCGCAAGATCTTCCCGGCCATTATTCTTTGCCTGCTCCAATTGAATCTGGCCGACTTTAACAGCCAACCCTGCCAGAGCCTGAGAAAACCCCGAAAAACGGGAGGCAAGGCGTTCCAGATAGAGCGGGAAACTGCACCAGAGGTCGTTGTCGTCGGAAGCAGGGAAGAAACCTTCCGTTTCGTTGGCGCTCGCCTCAAGGATTCGCTGGGCCGCCCCCGAAACGTCCCCGTGATCCAGCATCGCACTCAGTTCCTGGACCAGATTGTACGCAGGCTTGCCGATATCCACCTGAAGCGGTTCCATTACCCGGGGGAAGTTGTCCTGGAGAATTCCGGCAGCCGTAGCGGTACCGGTACGGCTCCTCTGTAGCGCGACACCCGCCAGGTATCGAAGTGAATCGGGAATCACGTCGCTGCCGGGGACGGCTGCCCATTGCACGGTGTAACCCAAGCGCGCCAGATGCGTCCCATCGTGGGCCGCCAGTGCCGCAAACAACTCCTGCCGAAACAGAGCCTCCGGAAACGCAGGCAGCCGCCATTCCGCCCAGTAGGGACACCGCAAGAACCAATCGCTCAGCAGAGAGAAGCCAGGGCACTCGTTCCGCCTCAGCTCGTCCCACATCATTCGGGCCATCCGATTGGGAAGCCGTTCGTAAATCCCCCAATCGCGGGACGAACTCAACCCGGCCAGAAATGAACTCGTAGCGAGTTTTTTGCCAATTGGCAGGCGGGATTCTGTAATGACATCCCAGAGCATCTCCAGAACACGCTGGCCGAGATAACTGGGGGGATTCTGCTGAAGGGTCTTGACGCAACAGGCCGCCAACCACCGGGACAACTCCACGTCGGGGCAACTTCGGAGAACGGCCTCACACCACCGCGTCCAGTCGGACTCCTGATACACCTCTTGTGGCACCTGCGCGAAAAGTTCCGCGTCGCACCACTCGGAAGGATCGAGCAATGGCCGCAGAGAAAGCGATTCCAGTACAATCCGGCGATTTTGACCGCGCGTCAAAAATAAGCCGCACCAGGCCACCTGGCGGTCGCAGTTTTCCGCAGTCGGTGCCGCAAGCGACCAATGTTTGCCATCGGGACTGACCCACCACTTGACGACACCGGCGGCGATGGTCAATTTGAACCATTGCGATTCACCCACCAGGGGAACGACCTGGTTGTCATCGGCACCGCGCTCCCAACTATCATCCTGGGCGGAGTGAAAGCCGAAAACCAGTTCCGATCTTCCCGACCTGTTGAAAAATCCCAATCCGGCGATGGGCCGGCGATCTCGATCCGCCACGAAAAATCCCGTGCCCGGTGTCACCTGATGGAATTTGAGCACGATCTCCAGGGCCCCGACAGGGGGCACCGGAAACCCTGCGTATGCACGCTCTTTCACGTCCAGTCCAGCGAACTCCACACGGCCCTGTTCGTCCAAATTGAGTGCTAACCCTGGAAAACTCTTCCAGGAAGACCAGCCAAAACTTGCCGCAGGCAAAACTGCCTGAGAAGAAACCGCCGACGAAGGAGGTTTAGAACCAGGGTCCTGCGAAAATGAGGGTGCCTCATCGGGAGGAATGGGTATCCCGGAGAGCCAGCGCAGCTCGCGCAACCGGGTCTTTCCCACCATCCAGAGTTCCTCGGGTGGACCGGAGAAAGGCACGGTTAGTAACCGCAGCGGCCCGCGAGCCAGGACCAATTCCTTTCCATTCCAAAAAAGCATGACGCTGCCCAGTCCGCTCCGCCTGTAGCGTCCCTGATCGGTTCCCCAAAGTTCCAACCGCTGAGGTCTGTCTGGCCTTTGCCGAAAATCGGACTCCACCACGTAGGCAGCCCACGCCTGATAAAAGCTCGGATGATAGCGAAGCTCAACCACGCGGTTCCCTGCAACCACGAAGAATGAAAGATTCTCCGGACGGACGAGGCCAATCTTGAGGCACTGGCCCTGATCAAAATGCGGCGTGAGTCGAAAAACACCCTCGACGAATCGAACAGGCCAGGGGCCTTCCCGCGTCTGATCTATCCGGTAACCTTGCCCGGGAACGCGCTCCAGGATCGACCGGAGACTACTTTCTGTGACCACCTCATCGTTTTGCCAGGCCTCGATAAACCAGCGCGGGTCGTAAGGCGGCCATGGGTGGTTGGTTCCGTTCTCGGGCTGCGACAGGTCCCCGCTGGCAACATTACCGGGGTTTTCTTCTGCGGCCCAAGCGAGATGGGTCAACACTGAGTTCGTCAAAACACCCCATGTCAAAACAAGAGCAACAACGTGGCAGATGCTTTGTTCGATCCATTTTCTCCCACCGGTTGCTCGACCCGTTAGTCCCACAGACTCCGACCCTTGAAACAAATTCCCGAATAGAATCGCGGTTCTGCCCACAATGTCTGGCAAAGATTGGACTGCGGAATCGCCTACGGCACTCCCGTAGCGTCGCAGGCGATCGCCTTGTTGATTGCACATCGTCATGCAGATCATCAGGTTTCGCCTCCCCGGTGGGAAACAGCGGAAGGCTTTTTCTTTCTGGCGGAACTTATCCGTGGTTGGGGAGCCGCATCACCGCCGTGTAGCCGGTAACCGGGCCGCTTCCATTCCATGGCTTCAGTAACTGATCCATCCAGCCGATTCCAGCCATTGATAAAGCCAGGGGTGCGTCCAGGGGTTCCAAGTGGGATAGGCCGCCGACATCGCTGATGCAGCCGCCAAGAGCAGGGCCAGTCCACGCCCCAGTCTCGTGGATGCAAGCCGCTCCAGCGCGGGAACCATCCCATAAAGCCACAGCGGAGCCAGCCACAGGACCCAGCGAAAACAGCACGTCATGCCTCCGTAACTTCGATCCGGCTGCGGACGCAAAATATAAAACGCAACGCAGATCACGGAAGCCAACACGATGGCCAGCAGAATGAGTTTTTGCTCTGGCCCGCGCGAGGACCGCAATCCCCACCAGCATCCCGCGATGGTCAGCAGCCACAACGGGGTGAGCGAAAAAATTCCGTGATGCCCTACCAGCACATGGAACGCATAAACCCAGGCCGATGCTTCTCCCTTATCAATACCTACCGGATTGCGCCAGTAACTGTCGATTTTTCGTCCGCGGACTTCATATTCATAGTCATACCAGTTCTCGCCTGGTCCGCCCGATCGATGCGCATAGGGGGGTGAGATCGTTCCGTGGGCCAGCCAGTTCGTGTAAAAGAAGGCAGCAAACACCACGGCACTCCCCACCAAATACCACAGAAGCACCGGTTTAAACACGAACCGCGCGATGATCACCAGCAGCAACAACCAGAGTATCAGCGAGGGTAACTCGAACGTCACACCCAAGGCCATCACCAATCCCAAAAGTGCAAAAAGCCACCAGCGGCGCTGGCCATCCGCAATGATTCTCGCGGCCAGCTCCACAGCCACCGCAGCGCACACAGCGCCCGGCAGGTGGTTATTCAGAGTGTTAACGAACGTCGTCACAAACGTGGCAAAACACGCACTTCCCGTCACAAAGAGCTGAACCCATGGGTTGGAAGTGATCCGCTCCACAAGGCGCTGAATACTCCAAAAGTAAATAAGCATGGGCAGCCAGTTAAACGTGATGAGCACAATCCACGCCACCTGGTAAGGATAGTCGGCAAGGGTCAATCCAAACCCATGGTAGAGGACCCAGTATTCCGCCGCCACGAGTGTCGCAAAAAGGGGGGGCTTGCTGGAATAGAGATGCCCGTTGTGCTTCACCATATCGATGGTGTCCCACAATCTTTCCTGAATAACGCGGTCGATGGCATACGGGGCCCCCGGTACCCGCATGTCAGGTTCAACCAGGGCCCGCACCGTGCACCATCGACTGCGATCATTCGCACTCAGAAAAGGCCGTCTCAGAACGGCCGCTTCTCTCAGGGCACGCTCGACCCGTTCGAGCTCTCTCTCGATCTTTTCCGGACTGACTCCCCGCTGCTGCAATTCGGCACGTCTTTCCTCGAGTCGGCGGGGAATCTCGTTGAGTCGCTGGCGTTCCAACTGATAGACATCCACCGAGTCCACCGCGAAAATGCGCCCCAGCATCACCCCAGCGGCCAAAACGATCAGAATCGTGCACCCGGCCCGGGCATCGAAATTACCCGCAGGATTCACCTTCTGCTCAACGTTCATCGAATCTCCGCACAAAAGAGGACAACAATCTTCGGATATCGCTGTCAATCACAAAGCAAGCTGGCGTCTCATCGTCAGACAGCCGCCATCTTCAAAGCCAGCAGGCGATGTTCCGTAGCACCGCGGCCACGGCTGTTCACTTTCCTCATGGTATTCCCTGGGTAGCCACCACGTCCGCCGGGCGAACACATCGCCCTCCCATGCTATAGGATAATCCGCACCGCCCGCCGTTAAAAAGACGCAGCTCGTGGAATGGGGAGTTTCTCGATTTTGAGGCGGCTACCGCACGAACTGCCCACCCTCATTCACCTATCACCCCGACGGAGCGGATCGGAGTGGTTCGTGCCCTTTCACTGCAGGGCGTAAAGACCCGCGAGCTTGGCCACCCTAACAGACCCGCAGCCGTGTCGGGTTGTGGCGGGTTTTCAGCTTTCGGCCTTGCCGGTGCCGCCAATCTCCTCCGCCAGCGAGTATGTTCGCTCCTGCTTCACGTGGTAGGCGGTGAGCAATTCGGCAAGAAACCCCACACTGATGAGCTGCGCACCAAGAAGCAACAGGGCCACAGAATAGATGACGAGGGGACGGTCCCGCAAATTGACGACCTCTGCCCCCGGGATGATGCGCGAAAAGAACCACTCTGCAGCCAAAACGATCAAAATGAATGCCCCTAGTGCAAACGAGAATAGCCCAAAGGTCCCCAGAAAATGCTGAGGGCGAAGTCCAAAACCGGTGAGGAACTTGACGGTCAGCAAATCAAGAAACCCTTTGACGAAGCGTGCCGCCCCGTACTTGGATTTGCCGAACTGTCTCGGTCGGTGATGAATGGGGATCTCCGTAACGCGAAAGCCCCGTGCCGCCGCCAGAACGGGGATGAACCGGTGTAGTTCTCCGTAGATGTGAATTTCGTCGAGCACTTCCCGGCGGTAACATTTCATGCCACAGTTGTGATCATGGAGATACACGCCCGACATCTTACCCAACAACCAGTTGAACACCCGGGAGGGCCAGACCTTGTGCCAGGGGTCGTGACGCACTTTCTTCCAGCCGCTCACCAGATCCCAGCCCTTTTCCAGTTCCGCCAGAAAGCGGGGAATTTCCCGAGGATCGTCCTGAAGGTCGGCATCCAGCGTCATCACGCGCGACTTGGTTGCCCGGGAAAAGCCCGCCGTAAGCGCGGCGGCCTTTCCAAAATTCCGTCGGAATCGCAGACCACGCACACGAGGATCCCTGGCTGCCAGTTCGCGGATGATCTCCCAGCTCCCGTCGGTGGACCCATCATCGACGAAAATGATCTCGGCATCGAGCCCCTCTGCCTCGCAAACGGTTTTGATCTCGGCATAAAGCTGCCGGAGACTTTGCGCTTCATTGAGCAGAGGAATGACAATGGAAAGCTCACCAGCCATGACCGTCGTTGGTTGCTCTGACTTCGCGAGGGGGTGAAGACGAATTCTCAATCGCCGGATGCATCCTCCGAAAGCCCCCAGCCAAATACGGCAGTGACCACATCACCAGGGCGAGAACGATCTCGGTAGCAAGCCACACCAATCTCAGCATCACCGCTGCCACGAGTGCGACCACCTCGCCCGAAACGTCTCCCTCCGCAAGCCAGCCGGATGCAAGGTAAGGAGTAAGCACGGCGGCCAGGATGAGTTCACGGGCCCCCAACCCACCGGGCAAAAAAAGAATGAGGAATCCCCCCACCGTAGCCAGCGCTACCGAGGCCACCAGCGGTGGAATCGCCTCCAGGATCGCGCTTCCTGAGGGGGCAAACTGAAATCCGGGAAGTTCAATGGCCCGCAACACCAGCCCCAGACTTATTCCAAACCCTAGCCACAACAAAAACATGGCGGCCCAGCCTTCCCACAGTTGGACGAAGTTGATGCGATCCACCGCGGTCAGCACCTCCGGCCGACGGCCCCGGGCGGCCAGCAGCCGCAAAATCGGCTTGAAGAACGGGGGAAGGGTGGGAATGGTCACCACCGCAGCCAGGGCCACGGCTGTCCATAGCAGTCGTGAGTTGGAAGGAGCCCAGAAGACCAGATACAGCGTGGCCATCGCCGCCCCCACCGACATCATGGTGAGCGTCTCCACAAAGACGCTGGCTGCCGCCATCGCCGGCTGGACAGAATTCCCCGCCACAAGTGCCGTTCTCACGATGACCACGCAGGCTTTACCCGGCACGTATTTACCGATTTGCCCCACGAGGTACGCCCGGAGCACTTTCCCGAACGTGGTCTTCTGCTGGGCAGAACGCAAGACCCTTCCCCAGAACCAGGCCGCAGGCAAAAGACTCGCCGCGTAGCACATCCCCGCAGCGATACACCACCCCCAGGATACTCGCAAAGAAATCCCGCGCTCGCCGAGTTGCCGCAATTCTTCCAGCGCCTCCCTTCCGGCGCGCCACAGGGCCCAAATGATGGCTCCTGTGAGCGCGGCCTGCAAGGCGTAAAGACCCCAGCGCTTCCAGTGATGCGTGGAAGACGCCGAGATGGGGGGTCGGTCAGGTGTCTCCTCGTGCTTCTGCGACACGAAATCAACCCGGCAGCCGAAAGAGGTTCGCTCCGTAAACCCTACGGAGACGCATCCGCAATTGATCGGCAACGTCCTGGATATCCCGTGGGGCCCCGTTCACTTGAGAGGACATGCACGCGATCTCGCACAACCGCGGACCACGGTCAGGTGTGCGTCGGCCCCGTTCCGCAAGCCCCAAGCTTCATCTTAACCGTTGTCATGAGATTTCAAAAGACGAAACACAGCCGGCGAATCACCCAAACGCCAATCACAGTGGACAGAAATCGGCCAAACGGTCGCGGAACGACGTCGGTTGCCACCAGAAACCGGCCCGACCGGTCACCGGGACATGCCCTCTGAAAAACAGCCCGTCAGGGCCCCGGTGAATTTCCCGTCAGGCTGTTGAGGAAAGGCAGGCGTGCCAGGGGACCGGAATTGGAATGATCCTGACGCGACGGAGGAACGACGGGAACCAGGGGGGCTTCCGGTCGGGACGCAGGAGACTGCTGAGATGCTGCCGAAATCGTCCGCACCACCACGTCGTCGATGCACACCTCGCCCAAGCCTGTGAGCACAAAGCTGAGGCGAACGGTACCCCCTTCCCCGGCCCTCCGATACATGCGGAAAGGCCGCCATCCGGTTGTCTGGCTGATGCGATGGGCCAGCGTATCACCCCCCAGGGAATCCACGATCATCAAGCCATCCACGCTTCCTGTGATCGGCCGCGGTATAAAAACCCACCCTTCGATTTGCACCCAGTCGCCGGGCTGTACCGCCACCGGTGGGGAATGGACCCAAAGGGGCGGGGACTCCAGAACGGCTTGCGCCACGTGCGGTTGCGTGCCCCGAACACTGAGGAGAAGTCCCATTCGTCCGGAATGTGCGGCAGACGCGGTCACCTCCGCAGAAGCGGCGATGCCTTCCATCCCGTGTTGAAACGGCTCCCAGCCGATGGCCGTCAATTGTTCGGCGGACTCGAAATCTCCGCCGGGCAGCCGATTTTCACTCCACGCCGTGGCCTCAAGCTCTTCCTGACAGCGACGCAACCAGGGGAGCGTGTCGAATCGGGTAGCCAGCGGCCAGGTCACGACCGGGTCGCGGGCCGGGATCACGCTTTCCCAATCGATCCGCCGGATGAGAAGTAACGGTCGCAAAGCCCGATGAATATGGCGGAAAGCCGCGGCATTGTCGCCGGCCGCAGCCGCCCGGTCCGCAGAAGCCAGTTCCTCCGACGCCAGCCGAAACCACGTTTCCGCCTGAGGGATAAAAGGGCCTTCCCGAATGAGTTGATCGTGCACCCCCTTGACGTTGCGAAAGGTAAAATCGGCAAGCTGGCGCTCCAGTTGGACAATGCGAGGGCCCTCGCTCCTCGCGCGGTCCATAGCGTAGTTGAGTACGACAGGATCCTGGGTGAGCACGACCAGCGACGTAGGTCCGAATTCCCGCAGCGTGATCCGTGTTCCACCCGCCACACGATCAGAGTTGACCGGCTCCAGCGACCCCGGTAGTAACAAGTAGGCCGTGCTCGATTCGGGAACGCCGGGGACCACAAACGTGACCTCGTCAACCGCGGCCTGGCCCGGCACATACTGCGCGCGCTTTCCCAGCCAGAGTGGCACCAGCAGACGGGCCCGCTCCGCCCGAAACAGGGCCCCCACGACTTCCGGAACGTTGCTGGGCACCAGAGCGAGAAACTGTCCCCCCGCCAGAAAAGGTTCAATCCACCGCAGCTCCCGATTCATGAGCTCCAGGGTCAGACGCCGCTCCTGCGTCGCATCGTCCGCAAGCGCAAGCGACGAATGCGAACGAAACAGAATCGCCCTCGCCCCGGCAATCAGGGAAAGGTAGGTCAAAAGCCGCACCTGATCGGCAGGAATGCAGTCAAGACGCTGCGCCGGAGCACCGGCCTGCTGCCACTGCTGCC
>ERZ795043.613-NODE-613-length-25850-cov-34.693235_pt1 | contig 25850 bp, 22 predicted proteins | sample MGYA00375127_ERZ795043 | MGnify/ENA primary metagenome ERZ795043 (study PRJEB30172, sample SAMN05518447) | compost metagenome | isolation source: Feedstock adapted compost from Newby Island compost facility, Milpitas, CA | place: USA:Newby Island compost facility... | reverse complement strand
CCTACCAGAAGCTCATATCTTGACCTAAGCGGAGCTAACTTGATATTCAAAATTTCTTTTTTTTATTTCATGTTAATAGAAAATAATGCAGCAAAACATCAAACTAACCCCAAATATTTATATGAATGGAAACGTAAATTGCTCAGACATACGGCAATATCGCCTATTTCCCGGGCAATTGAAAGCAAGTCCTTATCAAAGCAAGACATTCCTACACAATGTACGAATGACCCTGTGCTTTTACGTTCACTCTGCAGGTAATTCTGTCGAAAACCAAAGGGTATAATGAAACCAAAATATATAGAAAACAAAAGAAAAAATTATCAAAAGGAGAGTTGCAGGATGAGCAAGCCGGTAATTGGTGTTGTGGGCGCCGGCACGATGGGCAGCGGCATTGCCCAGCTGGCGGCGCAGCAAGGTTATTCCGTCATCATGTATGACATCAACGAAGAACTGGTATCCAAGGGCTTGGGCCGCATCGAGGGAAGCCTGAAAAGGCTGGTGGAACGCGGCAAGTTCACGGAAACTGACAAGGAAGCCATCCTTGGGCGCATCTCGACGACGGCCAAGCTCGAAGATGTGAAACCGGCCAACGTGATTATCGAAGCTGTCGTGGAAAAAATGGATGTCAAACAAGACATTTTCCGCCGTCTCGATGAAATCATGGCCCCGGAAGTGATCCTCGCGACGAACACGTCGTCCCTGTCCATCACGCAAATCGCGGAAGCCACGAAGCGTCAGGATCGCGTGGCCGGCATGCACTTCTTCAACCCGCCGCCAGTCATGAAGCTGGTCGAAGTGATCCGCGGCTACAAAACCAGCGACGAAACGATCGCCTACCTGATGGATCTGGCTCGCGGCTTCGGCAAGGAGCCGATCGAAGTCAAGAAAGACACGCCCGGATTTATCGTCAACCGCCTCATGATGCCGCATTTCCTGGAAGCTGCCCGCATGGTGGAAGAAGGCGTGGCCACGATGGAAGACATCGACAAGGCAGTCAAGCTGGGCCTGAACTACCCGATGGGTCCGTTCGAGCTGCAAGACTTCGCCGGCGTCGACATTGGCGTTTATGTGGCGGACTATTTCTATAATGAAACGAAGGATCCGAAATGGGCGGTGCCGCAGCTGATGAGAAGGCTGATTCGCGCCGGCCGTCTGGGCAAGAAAACGGGCGCGGGCTTCTACGACTACGACGAGAAAGGCAACCGGATTTAAGCGGCGAACGGGAAAGGGGTGAGCAAGATGCAATTGGAAACGCTGGAACTGACGGTAGAAAACGGCATCGCCATCGTGAAGCTGAACCGTCCGCCGATGAATCCGCTGAGCAGCAAGCTCTTTGCTGAGCTCAACAAAGTTGTGGACGAACTGGAAGACCGCGAAGATGTGCGCGTCCTGATCCTCACAGGCGCAGGTGAGAAAGCGTTTGCAGCCGGCGCGGACATCAATGAAATGAAAGACCTGGATCTGGCCGGCATCACCCGGATGAACCGCATTTCCCGCGAAGCGATGAGCCGCGTGGATAATTTTTCCAAACCTACGATTGCGGCGGTCAACGGCCTGGCCCTGGGCGGCGGGCTGGAGCTCGCCCTTTGCTGCGATTTCCGGATTCTGTCCGAAAACGCCAGGGTCGCCCTGCCGGAAATCAACCTGGGCATCATCCCGGGCGGCGGCGGCACGCAGCGGCTGCAGCGTCTGGTCGGGCAGGCCAAAGCGAAGGAAATGCTCTATTTCGGAGACATGATGAACGCCCAGGATGCGCTGGCCTGCGGGCTGGCGACGAAAGTGGTGCCGCTTGAAAACCTCATGGATGCGGCGAAGGAAATGGCGGCCAAGCTGGCGGAAAAAGCGCCCGTAGCGCTCCGCATGATCAAAGCCTCCCTCCATACCGGAGCGGGCACGGATCTGAACAGCGCGCTGACCATCGAGCAATTGAGCTTCGGCAACATTTTTGAAACTCAGGATAAAAAAGAAGGTATGGCAGCGTTCGTTGAGAAACGCAAACCCGTCTTCAAGGGGCGGTAAGGGGCATCGCTGCGCTCTGGGAAAGATTGAAATCCTTCGAAGATGGTGAATGGCATTCACCATCTTCTGCGCTTTATGCTATATTTATTTGAAAAGCGCAAGGTCGCCTGCCAGTCAAAGGAGTGAGGCGGATGATTCAGACTTCCAAGCAGAAGCAGCGCATGCGTGAGCGCATTGAATCCCACCTGCGTCAAACGGCCCGGCAGCTGGTTCAGTTTGACACGGTGGAAGCGACGCTGGAGTTTCTGATTGAGTCATTCTATCAACAATACAAATTTGACTACATGGCAATACTGACCCTGGACCGCGATATGCTGGTTCCCCGCGCCTCTCGGGGGACGGCCGGGCGGCTGGAGAAAGTGTTGCCGCTGGCGACCAAGGATTGCCTGCCCAAAATTCTCTCCGAACCGATGTGTTCCTATTATGATATCAAGGAACGCGAGCGTTGCGCCATTATCTCTTCGTTGGATCAGGATCCGTTTCAAACCTGGTTCACGTTTCCGCTGCTGAGGGAAGACGGGAAAAGCGTCGGGCTTTGCATTATCGCGTTCCGCTCCTTTGTGCCGCTGCTTATTGACGCGGACAATCTGTTCCAGGAATACGGCCGGGACATTGCCGCATCGCTGGCGCTGGCCAAGCAAAAGGAGATCGAGTACAAAAAAATCCAGGGTCTGTCCTGGATCAAGGAAAACATCTTCTCCGAGGGCATGTCGCTGGAGCAGATCATCCGCAACGTGGTGGAGCGCGCCGTCAAGGGCACCGACGCCGAATCCGCCTGCGTGTACCTGTATGACGAAAACGACAACTGCCTGCGCCTGCAGAAACCGGTGTACGGCGCCACGCAGCCGAAAACCCGGATCGATTTTCACGCCCGCTACGACCTGAAATCGGTGTTCCCTTATGCGGAGCTGCCGGGCGGGCCGGAAATCACGATCCCCCTGATTGTCAACCTGAAGATGATCGGGGTGCTGCATGTGCTGAACCGCAGCGGCGCCGTTTTTACCCAGGAGCATCTCGAATGGCTGCAGTTTCTGGCATCCTTCGTTTCGGCGGTCATCGAGAACGCGCGGCTGTATCTGCAGGATAAGGAGCGGCAAATCCGGCTCGAAGCTTCGATGAAAGTGCAGCAGGAGCTTCTCAAGTACACCCTTGAGGAAGAAGGCTTTTCGGGCATTACCGAATATATCGCCAAGCTGACGGACAGCCAGGTTTTCCTGTTTGATCGCTTCCTGCATCTGATCGCCCATTCCCATCCGGACCCCGACGGTACCTGGAACGATAAAGTAACCAAAGCCGTGCAGGCCAAAAAGTCGATCCGGGGCTTCGGGCAGCAGGAAGAATGGATCACGCTGGATGAGAAGACGGAAATGGGCGTCTGGCGCATTACCGGCGGCGGCGACCTGCTCGGGTATCTGGCGCTGGTGACGGATCCGGCCAAGCTGGACGTGATCCTCCGGATGACGCTCAACCATGCTCTGAACATTTATGCGGTACAGTTTGTCAAGCACAAACTGGTGCTCGACGCCAAGGAACAAGTCAAGGACAGCTTTTTCAATCAGCTTTTTGTGCAGCACATCCAGGACAAGCCGAAGCTGCTGCAATATGCGAGCCTGCTCAACTGGAATGCGGCTCAGCCCCACTACATCGGCCTCATATCCTTTGTAACGCCGCAAGGCAAAGGGCCGAACGCCAACCCGCTGGAAGAAGAAGCGATCCGCACCCGCATCGGCGACAGGCTCCGCCAGCATTTTTCCCGGTCGGACCCCGACATTGTCCTTACGCGCAAAGACGGATATTACCTGGTGCTTGTTCCGGAGCCGAAAGCGAAGCCTTCCTTTTGGCGAAACTTTCTGGAAACTTCGGAGCGGCTGGCCAAGGCGGAGAACGAACAGACGTCCGTCTTCGTCGGCATCAGCCAGGTGGCCGGCAAGCTGGAAGATTATTATTTAAGCTACAAGCAGGCGCAGCAGACGCTTTCCATTCTGATCAGCCGTTTTCCGGAGCGGAAAATGATGCAGTTTCAGGAACTGGGCGCCTACACGGTGCTGTACCACCTGGGCGATCCGATGGCGGCGCCGCTGTTTTTGCGCACGTACCTGGACCCGCTCCTGCAGCATTCCAAAAACCGCAGCCTGTTCGACACGCTGCGCGTGTATCTGCAGACCAACGGCAATATCAAGGAAACGGCGGAGCGCCTGTACATTCACCGCAGCTCGCTGAACTACCGGCTGGAGAAAATCAAGGATATCATGAAGCTGGACATTGACGATGCGGAGCAGCGCTTCAACCTGATGATGGCATACAAGCTGTATGACCTGTTCAGCGCCGAACATCAAGATGAAAGCATCAACGGATAAAGGAGTTTTGGGAGTTGCTGAAGTCCACTTGGGAATTCAAAGTGCGTTTTGCCGAAACGGATGCCGCGGGCATCGTGTATTACCCGAATTTTTACAAATGGATGGATCAGGCCACGCAGGAAATGTTCGAGGCCATCGGCTTTCCTTCCCGCAAGATGCTGGATGAAGGAAAAGGCACGCCGCTGATCGAGGCTTTTTGCCGCTTCCGCGTGCCGCTCTACGTCGGCGACAGGATCCGGGTGGAATCGGAAATTACGGAAATCCGGAATCGCGCCTTTCGGGTGACGCATACGTTCTATCGGGGGGGAACTTTGGTCGCGGAAGGATATGAAGTGCACGCCTGGGTCGAATTTGACAACGGGAAGCTGACGGCGGTGCCGATCCCGGATGCCCTGCGCAAGCTGATGATGGCGGAAGAGACGGGAGCGAAAACCGTCTGACGCATCCCGCGCGCTGCGCCATCGTATCCCATCACAAGCCATCAACCCTCCCGGCCGGCAAGCCCCAAAAATGCGCCTGACGCCTTTCGGCTTGCCGCGCCGCCCGCATCCTTTGAAAGCGCTAAAATAAGGCGAAATCGCAAGCTTGCTGAAGATATGTCCGCGATCTGCGGGCGTATTGCGCGGCAAAAAAATTGCCTATTAAAGCGATTTCATATATTATGTATTTTGAACGCTAATATATAAAGCGTAATATTGTGGGAGGGATACGATGGCTGTGCAGCACACCCAAATTTATCGCGGGATCGGCAACACATATAACGCCGCCTACAGGTTCATTGACAGCAATGTCGAACGTGGGCTTGGAAACAAGATCGCCATCTATTGCGGCGACAGGACGGTAACCTACGCCCAGCTGCAAGCTTCGGTCAACCAGGTGGGCAATGCGCTTCTGGGGCTGAACGTCGGCATGGAAGACCGCGTCCTGATGATGTGCCTGGATACGCCCGAATTCATCGAGTCGTTCTTCGGCATCATCAAGATCGGCGCGGTGGCGGTGCCGGTCAACACGCAGATGGGCGCGTCGGATTATGAGTATTTCTTGAACAACAGCCGGGCCAAGGTGCTGATCGCCCATCAAAGCCTCTGGGATCTGGTCAAGGATCAGCGGGATCGGTTCGTTTTCCTGAAACACGTGATTGTCATTCCCGAAAACGCTGACAATGTGACGGATAGCGATGTGATCAACTACAACGCGTGGAAGGGTGCCGCCTCCGACCAGCTGGACTATCCGCTCACCGGAACGAACGACCCGGCCTTCTGGCTGTACAGCTCGGGAAGCACCGGCAACCCGAAGGGCATCGTCCACCTGCAGCATGACATGGAATACGCTTTTGAATCCTATGCCAAGAACATTCTCGGCATCTCCCAGAACGACATTACGTTCTCCGCGTCGAAGCTGTATTTTGCATACGGTCTGGGCAACGGCATGTATTTCCCGCTGGGCGCCGGAGCGTCCACCGTGCTTCTGCCGGCCCGGCCGACGCCGGAGCTCGTGTTTGAAGTGATCGAGAAATACCGTCCGACCATTTACTTCGGCGTTCCGACCTTGTATGCAGCCATGATATCCCTCCAGGAACGCACCGAACGCAAATTTGACCTGTCTTCCGTCCGCGTGGCCGTTTCGGCCGGGGAGGCGCTGCCGGCGCATTTCTACCATCGCTTCAAGGAACTGTACGGCGTGGACATTCTCGACGGCATCGGCTCTTCCGAAGCGCTGCATATTTTCATTTCCAACCGGATCGGCGACATCCGGCCGGGCAGCACGGGGAAAGTGGTACCCGGCTACGAGGCCAAAATCGTGGACGAAAGCGGCAACGCGCTGCCGCCCGGCGAAGTCGGCGATCTCATGATCAAGGGCGACAGCATCGCCGAGCGTTATTGGAATCTGCACGAAGAAAACAAGCGGAAGTTTGTCGGCGAGTGGCTGCACACCGGCGACAAATACTCGATGGATAAGGACGGCTACTTCTGGTACAGCGGCCGCTCCGACGACATGCTGAAAGTCGGCGGCATCTGGGTGTCCCCCGTGGAAGTGGAAAATACGCTGGTGCAGCATGAAGCGGTGCTGGAAGCCGGCGTTGTCGGGGTGGACATCGGCAACGGACTCATTCAATCGAAGGCTTACGTGGTGCTGAAAGATGGTTACAAGCCGAGCGATGAGCTGGCGAGCGAATTGCAGGAGTTTGTCCGTTCGAAACTGGCGCATTACAAAACGCCGAAAATCATTGAATTCATTGATGAGCTGCCCAAGACAGCGTCCGGGAAAATTCAGCGGTTCCGTCTGCGGGCCAGATAACCGATGCTGAACCGTTTGTTTGCCTGGAGGCATCGATTCACGCTGAATCATGCCTCCAGCGGTTTTGTCGCCTGGCTTTTCGGCGTCAGCGGGCCGCTTCTGATCGTGCTGAACGCGGCAGCCCAGGGTGACCTTCCCGAAAGTATCGTAACCTCATGGGTGTTTGCGATCTATGTGACCGGCGGCGTGTTCACGATGATCCTGTCACAGTACTATCGCAAGCCCATCGCTTTTGCCCATTCCATTCCCGGAGCCGTACTGGTCGGCACGACGCTGGCCAATCATTCCATCGAAACGGTCGTTGGAGCCTATATTGTCACTGCTTTGCTCATATTTCTGGTTGGCATCACCGGCGCTGCAGACCGGGTCATGAAGCTGATTCCGCTGCCGATCATGATGGGCATGGTATCCGGCGTGCTGCTGCCCTTCGGGCTGGGCATCGTCACTTCCGTGAAGGCAGATCCGGTGCTAAACGGTCTGCCTCTCATTGCGTTTTTGGCGCTGGCGGCTTTCGGCGCCGTGGCCAAACGGGTGCCGCCGATCGTGGCGGCCATTGCCGTGTCCGCCATTGTCATGTATTTTATGGACATCGGTCCCACCCGGGCCGTTTCCCTTGAAATAGCCGTCCCCGTATGGATTTCTCCCGAGTTTGATCTCGGCGTGATCGGGGAGCTGGTCATTCCGCTGGCCATTACGGTGATCGGCATCCAGAACGCCCAGGGCATCGGCGTGCTGCGCAATACCGGATACGTGCCGCCGGTGAAGGCCATGACGATATGGAGCGGCATCGGCTCCCTCGTCAACGGCGTGATGGGCGGTCATTCGGCCTGCATCGCCGGACCGATGACCGCGATCATCGCGGACAAGGAAAACGGCAAGCTGGAATATCGCTATTACGGCGCGATGGTCATGGGGATCCTCTGGATCATCTTCGGCGTGTTTGCGCCGACGATGGTGCAGCTGGCCGGCGCCATCCCGGCCTCGCTGATTCAGCTTCTCGGCGGGCTGGCGATGATCGGCGTCCTCATGCAGTCCATGCAAACCAGCTTCAGTTCGACCCACAAGATGGGCGCTTTGTTTGCCTTTCTCATTACGCTCTCGAACATCAGCATCTTCCAGATCGGCGCACCCTTCTGGGGGCTTGTCGGCGGCATGCTGGTGTCGTGGGTGCTGGATCAGGCGGATTGGAGGAAGAAACCGACATGAGTGTTCACGCGAGCCGCTATGAACTGGTCGAAGTTGCAAAGGGGCAAAAACCCGCCGATCTGTTTATCCGCGGCGGCACCGTGCTTAACGTGTACTCGGGCGAACTGCTCAAGATGAACGTGGCCGTGTGCAAAAACCGCATCGCCTACGTGGGGGAAAGCGAAGCGGCCATTGGCGAGCATACCCGGGTTATCGAGGCGGAAGGCAAGTACGTCTCGCCCGGGTTTATCGAAACCCACGCGCATCCGTGGGTCGTGTACAATCCGATCAGCATGGCGGCCAAAGTGCTGCCGCTGGGCACGACCACGGTGCTCAACGACAACCTGTTTTTCTATCTGCATATGGGACCGGACGGCTTCATCCGGATGGTGGAGGCGCTTCGGGATTTGCCCGGCACCCATCTGTGGCTGGCGAGGCTCGTCTCCCAGGCGGATTTTCCCGGGGAACGGGAATGGTTCAGCCAGGAGGCGATCCGCCGGCTCCTGGAGATGGATGAAGTGGTGGGCACCGCCGAGATCACGCGCTGGCCGCTCCTTTACGAAGGCGATCCCTTCGTCATCGAAAGCGTGGAGTTCGCCAAATCGCGCGGCAAGTTTTCGGACGGCCATACGGCGGGCGCTTCCTACGAGAAGCTGAATGCGGTGGTGGCCGCCGGCATCAGCGCGTGCCATGAGGCGATTACCGCCAAGGAGGCGTTGGACCGTCTGCGGCTTGGTTTGTGGACTACCTTGCGCAACAGCTCGCTGCGCCCGGACCTGGAGGAGCTCATCAAGGTCATCAACGAAGGCAAGGTCAGCACCCACCGGCTGCTCATGACGACCGATGGCCCGCATCCCGCCTTCATTGAGGAAGAAGGTTTTGTGGACGGGATCGTCCGCAAGGCGGTCCGGCTGGGCCTTGACCCGATCACCGCCGTCCAGCTTGTGACGATCAACGCCGCCACGTTCCTGAAAAAAGACGAGTGGCTCGGGGGCATCGCGCCGGGCCGGCAGGCGGACATTCTGATTTTGCCGGACCTGGTCGATTTCCGGCCGGAGCTCGTCATTGCCAAAGGGGAAGTGGTGGCCGAAGGCGGGCGCCTGGTGAATCCGCTCGACCACCTGAAGCTGGACTGGCAAAGCTTCATGGCGCGCAAGCCTTTCGAGTTTGACATTTCCGTGCTGGATGACCTGAATCGCTACCGGTTCCCCCACACGGATCCCAATCAGCCGGTGCCGGTCATCGGCTTCCGCAGCACCGTGATCACGAAAACGGTGGAACGCCTGCTTCCTTCCGCGGATGGCTACGCGGACATATCGGGCCAAGACGACGTGCTCCACGTCTGCCTGTTTGACCGGCGCGGAAACTGGCGCACCAACGCCCTCATTTCCGGCTTTGCGGACAAGCTGGAGGCGCTCGCTTCCACCTACAACACGCCGACGGAGCTGCTTGTGTTCGGCAAGAACCCGGAATCGATGCGGATAGCGGCCCGGCGCGTCTACGAGATGGGCGGCGGCATCGCCCTCGTGGAAGACGGAAAGGTCATCCTCGAAATTCCGCTGCCGATCACGGGCATGATGACCGATTCTTTGTCCTTCGACCAGGCCGTCAAATACCAGGACGAGCTGCTCAGCGCGGTCAAGGCGCGCGGCTATCCGTTCCACGACATTTTGTACACGCTCCTGTTTTTGACCTGCGATTTCCTGCCGGGACTCAGGGTGGTTCCTTTCGGGCTGTATGACGTCAAAAGCAATCAAATCTTGCGTCCCGCTGTCCCGCTGACCGGCTGAGGCCGGCGGCGGGATCTTGCTGATTTGTGATATGATGGAAGAGGTTTGATCCCGATTTTGCATAGTTCAACGAATTTCAACGAGACAGGCGGTGCGAACCAGACATGAACCGAAACACGATTGCGTTGCGAGTAAACTTCGGCGACACCGATGCGGCCGGGATTGTGTGGTATCCCAACTATTTCAAATGGTTTGACATAGCCGGCCACCAGTTTTTCCGCAGCCTGGGGATGCGGCCCGACATTCTGGAGAAGGAGCATGGCGTCATTCTCCCGATGATGGACGTGCGCTGCACCTTTGAACGGCCGCTTTTTTATGCCGACATCATCACGATCAAAACGGAAGTTGTGGAACTGAACGAGAAAACGATCAAGCTGTCCCATGAGGTGTACCGGGGCGAAGAGCGCACAGGGTACGGCTACGAGCTGCGCGGCTGGGTGAAAAGGATTGACGGGCGCCTCAAAGCGGTGCCGATTGACGAGGAGTTCCGCAAAATTTTGGCGGAAGACCGGCCGTTCCCGCCACCGCCGCAAGAACCGTGGCTGAACGCGTAAGGGGGCGGGATACGATGAGCCAAGAATATTTTCTTCGTCAGCAGCGCCTGCAGCGGGCCATGCGCGAACAGGGCATCGACGCTTTCATTTTGATCCATAGCGTGGCTTTGCTTTATTTTACCGGCACTCTGCAAAACGGCTACCTGGTCGTCCCCGCGGAAGGGGAATCGGTCTATTTCGTGCGCAAAAGCGTCTCCCGCGGGCGCCAGGAATATGAGGGGCGCGTAGAACCGCTGGAGTCGATGGAGGCCCTGGCGGCCGTCGTGGGCAAGGAAAAACCGGTGATTGCGCTGGAGTACGACGTGACGCCGCTCACCTATTTCGGACGCCTGCAAAAAACGTTCCCGGATGCCGTCTGGAAAGACGGCACCCAAATCGTCCGCGAGCTGCGCATGTACAAATCCGCTCAAGAAGTCGAGAAAATCCGCGAAGCGGCCCGCGCCGTCGATACGGCGCTGAACAAGATGCTGGAGTACATTCAGCCGGGCATGACCGAATACGAGCTGATGGCCAAAGTGGATTATGAGCTGAAACGCCTGGGACACATCGGCATCATGCGCAGCCGGGGCTACAACGCCTTCCTGCTGTGCGGCGTCGTTTTGGCCGGTCCCGCCGCCGCGGTGCCGTCCTATTTTGACGGTCCCGCCGGCGGCACCGGCATATCCCGGGCCAATCCGCAAGGGGCGGGCAACAACCGCATCGAGCGCAACCAGCCGATTTTGCTGGATGTTGGCTGCTGCTTTGACGGATACATGATCGACCAGACCCGGACGGCGGTCATTGGCCAGCTGCCCGATGAGCTGCAATACGCCTACGACGTATCCGAGCGCATCGCGCGGGAGACCGAACGCCTTTTGCGTCCCGGCGCCGTATGCGAGGATCTGTATTTGGCGTCGCTCAAGATCGCGGAAGAGGCCGGCCTGATCGACCACTATATGGGATACAAAGAAGACCGGGCGAAATTTCTGGGGCACGGCGTCGGCCTGGAGATCGACGAGCTGCCGGTGCTGGCGGAGAAGTTCAAGACGCGTCTTGCGCCGGGCATGGTGATTGCCGTGGAACCCAAGTTCACGTTCCCGGGCCAAGGCGTCGTCGGCACCGAAGACACCTATCTCATCACCGAGACGGGATGGGAACGCCTTTCGGTTAACAAACAAGGGCTGATCCGGCTGTAAAAGACGTTAAAAAAAGGGGCCTTCGGGCCCTTTTTTGCGCGAGGAAAAGAAACCGCATACAAAATTGACTTGATGAACCGCAGAAATTGGTTTATATTATGTATGTGAAACGCGCGACTAATAAACATAATGAAAGTTTAGGAGGGCATCATTCATGGCTGAAGAAATCAAAAAGGAAACGCTGACGCTGGTGAAAGAAGACGGTTGGGCCGAAGTCCGCATGCACATCAACAAGTCGAACTCCTACGACCTCAAATACTATCAGGAACTGAACTGGGCCATCGACGAAATCCGTTTTGACTCCAGCCTCAAGGCGGCTATCCTGATGAGCGACATGCCGAAGTTTTTCTCCGCCGGCGCGGACATCAATTTCCTGCGCGCCGCCGATCCGCACTACAAAACGCAGTTCTGCCTGTTCTGCAACGAGACGCTGGACAAAATGGCGCGCTCGCCGCAAATCTGGATCGCGTGCCTCGAAGGGCACACCGTCGGCGGCGGCCTCGAGATGGCTTTGGGCTGCGACCTGCGCTTTGCGGGTGACGGCGATTTCAAGATCGGCCTGCCGGAGATCACGCTGGGCGTTCTGGCCGGCACGGGCGGCACGCAGCGGATGGCGCGGCTGATCGGCTATGCGCGGGCGCTCGACATGAACCTGATGGCCAAACTGGTACCGCCGCAGGAAGCGAAAGAACTGGGGCTCGTGAACGACGTGTTCCCGCAAAACGAAGTGCGCGACCGGGTGCGCGAGTATGCGCGCAAGATCGCGAAAGGTCCGAGCTATGCGGCCGAGAAGATCAAGCTGTCGATCATGAACGGCAAGGAAATGCCGCTGAACGTGGCGATCCGCTACGAGGGCGAGCTGCAAAACCTGCTGTTCCGTTCGGAAGACGCCAAGGAAGGCATGGCGGCGTTCCTCGAAAAACGCGAGCCGCAATTTAAAGGCCGTTAATCGGGCGGGTTCGACAATTTTGCTTAAAATTCTTCACAAAATAGCGCCATTTTCGCCGAAGACGGGTATTGAATCCGCTTTAGCGCTGCGATAATCTGTTGACAGTGCTGGTTTTTTTGGAGAGGATTCGATGCCCATGAAGCCAAGGTCATTGATGTTTACGCTGTTCGGCGACTTCATCCAGTATTACGGCGGGGAAATCTGGATCGGCAGCCTGATCCGGCTCATGAACGATTTCGGCATTTCCGAGTCTTCGGTGAGAGGCGCGACGCTGCGCATGATGCAGCAAAACTTTTTCCAGGTTCGCAAAATCGGCAACAAGAGCTACTACAGCCTTACGCCGAAAGGAAAGCGCAACCAGGAAGAGGGCGTGCGCCGGGTGTACACCATCAAAAATCACAAATGGGATGGCTTCTGGCGCGTGCTTATTTACTCCATGCCGGAAGAGATGCGCGATCTGCGCAACCAGGTCCGCAAAGAGCTGAGCTGGCTCGGGTTCGGCATGGTTTCGGGCAGCACGTGGCTCAGCCCGAATCCGCTCGAAAAGCAAGTCATGAACATGCTCGAAAACTACAACCTGAAAGGTTACGCGATGCTGTTTACCTCCAGTTCCATCCTGTCCCATGAACCCCACGAGATCATCGCCAGGGGCTGGAACCTGGAGCGGATTCAGCAGCAATACAGCCAATTTATCGCCAACTTGCGCCCGAAGTTCGAGGTATTGCGGGAAAAAGCCTGGAACAACGAGCTTTCCGACCAGGAAGCGTTCATCGAGCGCACGAAGCTCGTGCACGAATACCGGAAATTTCTGTTCGACGACCCCGGCTTTCCGCAAGACCTTTTGCCGGACAACTGGAACGGCAACGAAGCGAGGGACCTGTTCTGGCATACGCATCAGCTGCTTGCTTCCCAGTCGGTGCGCTATTTCGAGTCCATCTTTGAAGCCGCGCCCGACCGCAAGGTGGAAGCGCGCAGGCTGAGCGCCATCAATCCGTTTACGGAATGGAACGCGTGACGTAAAAAAGGGATGAAGTCAGGTCACCGCCGTAATTGCGGAAAATTTTTCCGCAGGCGGTGACCGACTTTGTATCCGAAGGAGGAACGAAAAGGATGGCTTTCCAGCACATCCGTTTTGACGTTCGGGATCAAACGGCCACGCTGACGCTTGCCCGCCCTCCGCTCAACATCATGAACATGGCGCTCATGGAAGAAATGGTGCAGGCGCTGGAATCGCTGAAAGACCGCAAGCACTTGCGGGCGCTCGTCATCCGCGCCGAAGGCAAGATGTTCTGCGCCGGCGCGGCGGTGGAAGATCATGTCGGGGAAACGACGGAGCCGTTCATCAAGCTGTTCCATCAGGTGTTCCGCTCCATGCTCAAGGTGCCTTGCCCGACGGTGGCCGTGGTGGAAGGCGCTTGCCTGGGCGGCGGCCTGGAGCTGGTGACGTTTTGCGATCTCGTCGTGGCGTCGGAAAACGCAAAATTCGGTCAGCCGGAAATCAATCTGGCCGTGTTTGCGCCCGTTTCCGCCGTCATTTTCCCGCGCCTGATGAGTTATAACCGGATGATGGAATTGATGCTGATCGGGGAACCGATCAGCGCCCGGCAAGCCTACGATTGGGGGCTCGTGAACCGTCTCGTGCCGCCGGACCAGGTGGAGGAGGCGCTGAACGAATTGCTTCAGAAGCTGACTTCGAAGAGCGCGGCCGCGCTGCGGGCGAACCTGATGGCAGTCCGGGCTGCGGCGGCCGAGCCGTTCGAGACGGCCATTGACCGGGTGGAAAAAGTGTATCTGGATCACATTTATTCGAAGGATGCGCAGGAAGGCCTTTACGCTTTCCTGGAAAAACGGCAGCCAGTCTGGAAGGATGAGTGATTTTGTCTGCAGCCGAGAAAATAGGGGAAGGGCTGTACCGCATCCCCGTCCCGATTCCTTTTCCGATGAAATACATGTATGCCTGCGTCGCCATTGGTGATGACGGTGCGGACGTCATCGACGCAGGCTTTCATACTGATGAAGCCAAACAGGCATGGGCCGAAGCTTTTCGCGAGCTGAAGATCGCGCCGCGGGACGTGCGCCGCATTGTTCTGACCCATTTGCACCCGGACCATTTTGGACTGTCCGGGTGGATGCAGGAATGGACGCGGGCGCCGGTGCTGATGAGCCGCACCGACATGGAGCGGGCACAGCGGCTTTGGGGCGGCGGCTCCGAGCAGGCGGAGAAGATGGGCGAAATGGCTTACGCGAACGGCGCGCCGCGGGAGCTGGCCGATGAGATCACGCAAAACATGCTGAAAATGAAAAAGCGCGTCCTGCCGCTTCCCGAATTGACGCCGCTGGAGGATGAGGAGGTTAAGCTTGGGGGGAGGCCGTGGCGCGTTTTCGCAATGCCGGGTCACAGCGACGGGCATCTTTGTTTTTATGAGCCCGAACAGAAAATTTTCATCGCGGGGGATCACCTGCTGGACCCGATCACGCCCAACATCAGCAAATGGCCGGATGCCAGCGAGACGCCGCTTGCGGATTACCTGCAATCGCTGCGGCGGACGGCGGAGCTGGATATCGCCGTCTCCTACGGCGGTCACGGCAAACCGATCCCGAACGTGCGGCAGCGCGTGGCGCAAATCATGGAACACCATGAGCGGCGCCTTGCGCTGATGCTGAACCTGGCGAAGGCGGGCAGAACGGCTTACGAAACGGCCGCGGAAGTGTTCCGGGACAAGGCGCTGACGGCGCACCAGTGGCGGTTTGCCATTGCCGAGACCATTGCCCACCTGGATTATTTGACGGCGGAAGGGAAACTGGCGAAAGAAGAACGGGGAGGCATTACGGTATACGGCGAAACGTTCGCCCGGGAGGAGGATTTGCCGTGATGCTGACGGAGAAGCTCGGGGGGCGCGTCGTGGCCGTGACGGTGCCGACGCCCTATGACGTTGGCGATGTCAACATGTATCTGTATGAGGATGAGGGGCGTCTCGTCCTGATTGACGCCGCCGTGGACAGCGATGAAGCCTGGAATTTGCTCCTGGAAGCGCTGAAAGCGCACGGCTGGACCCTGTCCGATCTGTCCCAGATTTGGCTGACTCACCACCATGCGGACCATGTGGGCCTGGTGAACCGGATTGTTTCCCAAGTGCCTGTGCCCGTTTATGTCCATCCCAAAGCGCTGCCGAGACTCCGGCGCGATCCGGCGTTTCTCGAACGGCGCATTCGCTTTTTTGCGAAGCTGTATCGGGAAATGGGCTGCGGCGAAGCCGGCGAGCGGCAGGTGGCGAGGCTGGAGGAGGCGCGGCGGCGCAACGCCCATCTGGAGGTGCGGGCCGATCTGTTCTTCGTCAAGGAGGGCGATGTGCTCGCTGGCTGCGAGGTATGGGAGGTGCCCGGCCATGCGCCGGATCACGTGATTTTCCGGGACCGCCGGCGGAATTGGCTTTTTGCCGGGGATCACCTGATCGCCCACATTTCCAGCAACGCGTTCATCGAACCGGACGAGTCCGGCGAGCTTTTGCCCGTGTTGGTCCAATACGCGGCGTCTTTGGAAAAATGCCGGCGGTTGGACGCGGACCCGGCCTTTTCCGGGCACGGCGCGGTCATTGACGACCATCGGCAGCTGATTGACAAAAGGCTGAGAAGGATAGAGGAAAAGGGACAGCGGGTGGCCGAGCGCATCGCGGCCGGTTCGGTCACGGCCTATGAGATCGCACTGGATCTGTATGGCGATAAGATTCAGACCCTTTTTGGGCCCGTCATGTCCGAAATTATCGGGCTTCTGGGGTATATGGAGCATCGCGGGCGCGTGGCGCGGCAGATGCAGCCGAACGGAGTTTGGAAATATAAAATTTTATAATCGTAAATTATAAGCCGAAAGTGCAATGATGTTTGTCACACTTTTCGGCTTTTTTTGTTGACATGAAGAAGGCGCTATCATAATATATATTATGAAAATGTGACGAAGATCACAATAACATAATACTAAAGTGGGTGAGCCATCATGGATCAAGCGGCAGTGCTGAAAGAGAAGGTGCGCGCCGGCTTTATGGTGGAAAGTGTGGAAGACATGAACGACGAGTATCTGGAGGCGCTGAAACAGACGCTGGTCATCGTCGGCGATACCGAGCTTTTGAGCGTGCCGCCGCTCCTGACGGTATACAAGCAAGCGCCTTCGCTGAACAGCAAGATCACGGCGCTGGCCGTCATGCAGGATGAGATCGGGCATGCGCACATCGCCTACCGGCTGCTGAAGGATCTGGGCGTCGATGTGGACGAATTGGTGTACCGCCGGCCGGCCAGGCTGTGGAAGAACCCTTACGCCTTCGACTTCAAGCTGTCCAACTGGATCGAACTGGGCGTGTTCAACGCGCTGTTTGACCGTGCCGGATATACGCTCCTTGGAGACGCTTATGAACACACCTCTTACGGTCCGTGGAAAAGGGCGCTGGTGAAGGTGGACAAGGAGGAACTGTTCCATCTGCGCAATGGCGAAGTGATCATGCGCGCGGCCGTCGCCCATCCGGAAACGAAGAAGCTGGCGCAGGAAGCGGTGGACTGGATGTTCCTGATGGCGCTGGAGTTTTTCGGCGTGGCCGACGAGCTAAAGAGCCGCAGCGCGCAGCTGGAGTACAAGCTGAAAGGCCGCTCCAACGACGAGCTGCGGCAGAAGTGGCTGAGCACCGCCGTGCCGTTCCTGGAATCCATCGGCATCGAATGCCCGGCGCGCTATGATGAGGAGCAGCAGAAATACGTGCTGACGGTGCCGTTCCCGTGCAAGTTCGACCCCGTGAACAAGAAATGGCTGACCGACCAGCCGGATACGTGGGACAATGTCATCAAGCGCTTCAAGGCCCGCGGACCGCAGAACGAGGAGTTCGTGGAACGCATTCAGAAGGGCGCCCGCATGATGGAAGAACTCCGGAAAGAGGCGGTCTGACATGGGCGGCATGCTGGGAAACGGCGCGGTGAACCCGGTGAATCCTGCGGCGGAGCGCAGCCTGGAAACGGAAGCGGTACAGGCCGGCGCGGAACGAACCTTGGAAATCGGCGTGGTGAAGCCCGGCACGGAACGCTACTGGGAGGCGCTGAAGGAGGTCAATGACCCGGAATTTCCCGTCAGCGTCGTGGATATGGGACTGATATATGGGATAGACAAGGAAGGCGGCACCGTGACGGTCACGATGACCTATACCGCCGTCTCGTGCGCCTGCATGGAGTGGATTGAAAGCGATATCGAAGCGCGGCTTCTTAAGGAGCCGGACGTGGACAGCGTCAGAATCAACGTCGTCTGGGACCCGCCGTGGACCGTGGACCGGCTGAGCGAGGAAGCCCGCAGGAAACTGGCGCATTGGGGGGTAAGCGCGCGATGAGCATGAAGAAGCGGGAATACGAAGTGTTCGGCCGCATCCGGCGCGGTGATCCGCTGGTCCACGTCGGCACGGTGGAGGCGCCTACGGATGAGCTGGCGCATGTGTACGCCGCATACACGTACGACGAGGAAGACTGGTTTGAGCTTTATGTGGTGCCGAGGGACAGCATGGTGAACATTATCAGGCGTGAAGGCCTGTTTGCGAAAGAAGGTGCGGCAAATCATGGCTGATCAGGCGAACGGACTGGCGGCTTTTATCGAGCTGATCGAAACGATCGCGGACAACAAATACGTGTTGGGCGACCATCTCGTGGAGATCGGCGTCAGCGGCCCGACGCTGGAGGCGACGCTGTCGGCCATCGCGATGGCGCAAGGGGAGCTCGGTCATGCCCGGCTGCTGTACAACTGGGCTTCCGACCTGCGCGGCACCGGCAAGACGGACATCACGGACCAAACGGGCAAGGCATTTGCGTCAGTGGTGCAGGTAAGCGACTGGATTGAAATGATCAGCGCGCTGTATGCGGTCAACGCCGGCACCGACCTGGTGCTCAAGAGCATGCTGGAAGCGGGCCACCCGGAGGTGGCGAGCCGCATCCGCAAGCTTCTTGCCGAGCAAAAAGAGCACATCCTGTACTCCCGCGGGTGGGTAACGCTATTGCTCCAGGATGCGGGTGCCGTGCCCCGGAAGACGCGGGAAGCGCTGGACCGGGCGGTGCCGGAAGTGCGCGCCTGGCTTTCGAAGCTGGAGCAATCCGCAGAGCTGGCCAGCGGCGGATACGTCCCCGCCCAGGCAGGCTTTGCGGCCAGGTTCGACGAGATCGTCGCGCGGGAGACGCAGCGGGCGGTGAACAATGCCGGCTGATCGGCCGGATGACGACCCGGGCGGATCGGGTGCAGCTTAGAAACAGCCGCAATGCAAAAATCAGGAGGAATTCTTAAAAAGACCAGGGAGTTTCGCTTAACTCCCTGGTCTTTGGTGTCAATGGCCGCTTTCCTAAGCATATTATGGGCGAACGAAAGCCACCCGGCTTTCTCAATGACTTTTGGGGCAGCCCCGCTATTTTTCTGTGGCTTTATGCGGTTAAATTTTATATAAAATAGTTGTAATTGCCTAACAGTTCAAAATATAAATTCCCAAATCTACGTTTCATCCAAATGGGGGGTCAAGATGAAAGTCATCCGTCGTATGGAGCAAAGAGCGTTGGATAAGGTGCAGCGGGCAGCAAAGGAAGTCGAGGCTTATTTGTGCGAAGAATTGACACCGGACATCAAGAAAAAAATCCGCCAGAAACTGGATGAGCTTCTGGAACGGGACGAATATTTGGTACTGGTGACGCGGACAGGGCATAGCATCGTGCATACCAACCGATTGCGGGAAGGCAACTGGTTCAATGACCGAGTCGGGCTGAACGCGGCCCAGACTGACAAGCCTTTGGTCCAGATGTACCCTCGTGATACGGGGGAATTGTTAATCGATGCCGCTGTTCCGGTCCAGGTGAACGGAAAAACCGAATACAGCCTGAGACTGGGGGTGACGGTGCCCGCTCCGTCTTTCGCCTGGAAAGTGATGGTGGCATCGCTGATCCCCGTGCTTGCGGCGTTGGCGGCATTTTGGATGATGCCGGCTCATCCCGGAAAAATCTGGATCACAGTGGGCTTGCTGATTTTGGCTGCGGTTTCCGGTCTAATGGCCTACAGAAGTTTTCGCGCCAATTGGATGGACTGGATGCACGCCGCCAAATCCATTTCCTCTGGAAAACTCAACGTGCGGATCAGCACCAGCAGGCGGGATGAACTGGGACAATTGTCTTTTGAGATCAACAAATTGGCCATTGGCATGCACAAAATTTTGACGGAATTGAAAGACACGTCCGTTTCCACCAAGGAGATCAGCTCCGTGCAAGATGCGATGGTCCGCAAGCTGCTGGGCGCTTCCGAACGTTTGTCCGCCAGCTTGCAGCAGGTGTATGGGGGGTCCGTGGAGCAGGAAAATCTGGTCCATGAAGCGGAAAAGGTATTGAAAAACGTTTCGGATCAAATTCGGAATGCCGCAACGGAAATCAAGGCTGCCAATGCGCTGGCTCAGGAAGCGGAGCAAGCGGCGCAGCATGGAATTGAGAATACGGGCCATTTGCATGCCCAAATGCAGCGCATCGCGCAAGCGAGCCTAACGACGGAGGAAACAATGCTCGAACTGGAACGGCAAGTGGCCGGCATTGAACAAATGATTCGGGAAATCCGGGAAATTGCCGCACAGACAAACTTGCTGGCTTTGAACGCATCGATTGAAGCTGCACGGGCAGGCGCGGAGGGACGAGGGTTCGCGGTGGTGGCATCCGAGGTGAGGAAACTGGCGAACCAGGTGAACAACACCGCAGCACACATCAGGTCGACCGCCGAAAATGTCATGAAAAAGTCCCGTCAGACTTTGCAGGTGATCTTGGAGGAGAGGCAGGAGGTCCGGCACGGACTGGAGTTGGTGCAAGAGCTGCATCAGATGATTCGGATGCTGGCCGAGAAATCTTCCGCAGCTGCCGGCCACACGTTCAAAAACACGGATGTCATGCTGGATGTGCTGCAACATGTCGACGATGCCGAGCAGAAAATGGAAAAAATCAGGGAAATCTCGCAAGAGTTCTCTGCGGCCATGAAGGAGGCTGCCGCAGCAGGCGATGTCCAGCTGAACGCGACCGAGCAGGTGGCCAAACAAGCCGGAGAGCTGCATGAAATCTCGCTTAAGATTCATCAGATTGCCGAAAGGTTTGAGCTTTGAGCGCCAGCTCAGGATAAGTGCGGCTTGGTTGAGATTGGAATGAAAAGAGTATTCTCCCTTGCAAACAACACCCGCTTTTCGTCTTCCATCGGAAGAGGGAAGCGGGTTTTTTGTCACGGCTTCCGCATGCGGGCGATGGAATAGCATTCGTCCCTTGCATCCGGGGGTTGACTTTCCCACGGTAGGAAGCTCTAACATCGGAAACAAGGAGTTGTAAGCGCTTAAACCAAATGTTTGGAAATAAAGGAGGAGGTAATAAGCTTATGAGCGCGCCGAAGATCAGGATTGTCAAGCAAGGATTGTTCAAATGGATCGAGATGGAAGACATCAGGGTGCCGGAAGGCATCACCGAGCGCTGTACGGTGGAACACATCCAGAAAGCCCTGAATCATTTGCCGGGAGTGCGGGTTGCTTCGGTTGAGATCAACACGACCGGCGAATACTTGTCGCCTATGAATATGCCCGGCTTTGATCCCATGGTCCGAAATCTTCCCGATTTCTGCAATGTCCGCATTCATCAGGAAACGCCGGGCGGGCACGTCGCGCACATTACGGTCTGGGTGCCGCTGAAATGGAACGGACGTTTTATAGGAAACGGAGGCGGCGGCAACCGTACCCTTGCGTTATGGGATGCGCCGTTTCCTGGCGGCATCGTGGCGATTGCCAATGCGCTGCGCAACGGGTTTGCAACGGCGGTAACGGATGCGGGCAACCGGGATGAACGCATGTCTGCCTGGGGATTGGATGTCCGAACCCGGGAGCTCGACTGGGAGCTGATCCGGAACTGGGCGCATCGCAGCATTCACGACATGACCGTGATCGGTAAACGAGTGACCGAGGCGATTCACGGGTATCCTCCGTTGTACTCTTACTTTCAGGGAGGGTCCGGCGGCGGACGGGACGGGCTGGCGAGCGCCCAGCGGTACCCGGGCGATTATGATGGCATTTGGTCGAACTGTCCGGCCATCAATTGGACGAAGTTTATTCCCGCCGAAATCTGGCCTGCTCTGGTGATGAAGGAACACAAAAACCCGATGCCGCCCGCCAAGTTTGAGGCGTTCCGCATTGCGGTGCTCGAAGCTTGCGGCGGATCCCAGGCGATTGCTGACAATTTCCTCAGCACGCTGGATGTGGAATTTGATCCGTACTCCGTTGTTGGCAAACAGACTGAAGCTGGTGTCATTACGGAAACCGATGCGCTCGTAATGAAAAAAATCTGGGAAGGTCCAAGGACCAAAGACGGCAAGTCCTTGTGGTACGGCCTGCGGCCGGGTACGGAAAGCTGGGGCAATAACTTGATGATGGCAGGTCTTTGCTTAACCGCGGAAGAAAACGGTCAGAGGAATATCGTACCTTTCGAAATTGCGAAAGATTACATTGGCGCATGGCTGCTGCGAGACCCGGCTTGGGACTGGACGACGCTGACCTTTGCGCAATTTGAGGAACTGTTCGAACACAGCGTGCGTGAATTTGCAGAGATCGCTACAGACAACCCGGATCTGTCCGGGTTCCGAGACAGCGGCGGAAAACTGCTGATTACGCACGGCGCCAATGATGAGGTCATCTTCTCGCAGGGGACGGTGGACTACTACCGCCGTGTGCAGGAAGCGATGGGAGGCCCGCAGGAGACGGCTTCCTTCGCCCGGTTGTTTGTTCCGTATGGAGAAGGTCACGGGCATATCCTGAAAGGTCCGGGGATCAGCGGCGCCACGGGCATGGCCGCTTTGATGAACTGGGTGGAAAACGGCATCGCGCCGGACACTTTGCTGGCCGAGAAGTTTGACATGAGCACCGGCCAGGTCACGATGACCAGGGAAGTGAAGGCCTATCATCTCCTTTCCGATTGAGTGTTGTCTTTAAGCGGGGACAATTGCAAAACAAAGCTGCCGACTCAGGTGCATCCGCGCCTGAATCGGCAGCTTATTTTTCATTCATACGAGCATCTGATACTCCAGCGCAAACTGGTCCCAGGATAGGCTGGGAGACAGCAGATCGGTGGCGATAATGGTCCAGGAGTCCCGTTCTGCGGTCAGTTCGGCAAACACTTTGTCCGGGGGCAGGATCGGCTGCAGCGGGCCCTGCATGCACCAATATTCGCCTTCCGGCAATGCGGCGATCCAGGGATGCTTCAAGTTCCGGCTCAAGGTTTCGAAATAAATGTAAGTCTGCAAGATTTGATCCCGGTATTCGTAAATAAATCCGGTGGGGATGATGGGGATGATGCCGGCCGCATAGGCCTGGTTCACGCATTTTTTCAGCCGGACCGAAATGGATCGGAAATCCATCGGACCATCGTAGGGAAAACGGACGATATACCGTTGTTGAACGAGCCGTTTATATTTATCGGGGCCGGGATTTGATTCGGGGGTATTTTCCAGATGTTGAAGCGAATTATTAATGGCATGCAGGATGAGGTTCAGCATTTCCCTTTGCCGCAGGACGTTTTCTTTGCCCTTCAGCAGCACTTCGGAAAATTGCAGATCGCCGTTTTCGTTCATATAGTTCTTCAAGTCTTTCAGCGGAATGCCCATCATGATGCAGGCCGAAATGTAATCGAGCGTTTTCAGTTGTTTCGGCGAATAGTAACGGTAACCCGTTTCCGGGTGCACATAGGCGGGCTTCAGGATGCCGACTTCGTCATAGTATCGCAATGATTTGGAGCTGACTCCCGTAATTTTCGAGACTTCTCCTATGGTCAGATAATCTGGCAATCCGGATCCCCCCTTGCGTTCCCATTACGCCGGTCAGCGGCGCTTATCTTTATCATAATACGCAAAGGGCATAAATGAAAGCGCTGTAATTGCGGTGAATAGATACGTTGTTATGTTTTATTGACGAGCGTTGACCTTGCCATAATGACACGGTTTAGAATGAACTCGGCACCTTCAACATCCTGCGAATGAGGAGGTGAGAAGCGCTCGGACGGCAGTATGCAGCAAGGGGGACACACATTTCTGCAAGCGATTACATTTTACGGAGGAGTGTGCATGAAGAAAATTTCCTTGATCGTCATCAGTTTGCTCATGATGACCTCCATCCTGCTTCCCATGGCTGGCGCCCAGGAAGGCGGCCAGAGCAGCCAGGATCAGGCGCCGGCGACGAGACGGCAAGCGGCGGTGCTGGCGCTCACCTTGTATGAAAACCTGGGAGGCAAAGTCGGGACGGCCGGCGCCAATCCTTTCACGGATGTGAACGATCCTGCGCTGACCAGGGCGTATTATGCCGGCATTGTCAGTGGCGTCGGAGGCGGCAAATTCAATCCCGGCGCTGCCGTCACCAGGCAGGAAGCCGCGGTGATGCTGCACCGGGTGTTGACGCTTTTGGAGGATAATTCGTTCAGGGCCTCCGGCACCGCGAGTTTTGCCGATGCCCATCAGATCGCGGATTGGGCGAAGGCATCCGTTTCCTATTTGCGTGAGGCCGGCGTAATGAAGGCCGATGCGCAAAACCGGATCCAGGCGCAAAAAGCGCTGACCATGGGCGAAATGCTCAGCCTGATTGACAGCGCCGGAAGTTTTATGGCGCCGACTTTATGCGCCAAATTGGAAGGGATGAAAATTCCCGCATCGCAAATCGGACTGCCGACTACCGGTGCAACGGTCAATACCGCAACACTAGTGCTTGCGACGGACGAAGGTAATGTTGACGGTGAATATTGCAAGGTGTTGGTATCCATTCATCCTGTAGACAAAACTGCGCCAGATATAAACTTTTTGCTCAAAATGCCAACGAAATGGAATCAAAAGGTTATACATTTTGGTGGTGGCGGATTTAATGGAACTGTTATAGGAGATTATTTTCAATGGATACTGCAACCTGCGGCGGCCCCTAGTGCAGTGGCCAGAGGCTTTGTTGCGTTTGGAAGTGATGGGGGCCATAAAGGGACAGGGAATTGGGATGCAAAATTCGGTCTCAATGACGAAGCACTAAGAAACTTTGCCGGAGAAGAATTAAAGAAAACAAAGGATACTGCCCTGGCCCTTGTCCAAGCCCGTTATGGAAAAACACCAGAGCAGGTTTATTTCTTCGGGGGTTCTGAAGGCGGCAGGGAAGCGATGATGGCAGTTCAACGTTATCCACAAGATTATGATGGCGTAATTGCAATTTTCCCGGTAATAAACTGGATACCGAAAGCGCTGCTGGATAATCGCAATGCCAATTTCACATATGCCGATAACGGTGTTGGCATGATTAGCCCTGAACAAAGCGATTTCATTGACCGTACGGTACTTGACGCATGCGACGAATTGGATGGGCTAAGAGACGGTATTGTGGGAAATGTAATCGCATGTGAGAAAAAAGCAGAGGAAATTTTGAATACCCTAAGCTGTCCATCTGGGATTGTGGAGAGCAGTCTCTGCTTGTCCGAAGCACAAATGGAAACACTCAAGCTACATCTTTCTCCAATGGAATTTGACTTTCCACTCTCCAATGGGTTTCGGCTGATGCAAGGGTATACAATGCTTCAGCATGCTCAAATCAAGAGATTGATGGGTACTTCTCCGACCGCGAGGGATGGGATCATGGCAGGATTCTCGGATGGCGTTATAAGATACATGATTGTTCGCGACGCGAATTTCAATCCTGCAACATTCAATCCTGAGGAATGGAAGGACGAAATACTAATAGCATCACAGTTGCTCGATGCGACGAACCCAGACATATCCGCATTTCGTGATCGCGGCGGCAAATTACTCTTGTTCCATGGAACATCAGACGATGCTGTCACCTACAAAGGGTCCGTTGATTATTACCAGCAACTTGTGGACCGTTTCGGACAGCAATCTTTGGATGAGTTTGTGAAGTTTTATTTGATTCCGGGATTTGGTCACGCCATTGGATACAGCTTTGAAGCCGGTGTGGATGCAATAAGTGCACTGGATGCATGGGTCGTTCAAGGCAAAGAACCTCAGAATTTGATCGCTGTCGACGAACTTCCTGGATCAAATGGTCGTACGCGCCCAGTTTGCGAATACCCTTCGTATCCGAAATATAAGGGCAGCGGTGATGTCAACATTGCATCCAGTTTCATTTGCGTTGCCCCCTAGTCAGTTTGTTTCGAATAAATGAAAGATGATGCTGAAGAGAATGTTTAAAGCGCTTATTATGTTTTTTAAACGTACAACAAAATAACTTGTAATTGTATGAGTTTATGGATATAATCCAAAATGTAAGCATTTTCTTTAGAAAATAAGCACTTTCTTTAGCAATCATTAAAGGGGGGATTTGACCTTTTCCAACCGAGTTAACGCGACAAAAACCGTTTGCCGAATCACCAATTCCACTAGATCTCAAGGGGGAAGTCCATTGAAAAAGTTCAAGTTGGCGATTGTGTTTCTGTTGATCACCAGCATGGCCCTTGTTGCGGCGTGCGGTGGAAGCGGTTCC
>ERZ795043.610-NODE-610-length-25921-cov-6308.912395_pt1 | contig 25921 bp, 21 predicted proteins | sample MGYA00375127_ERZ795043 | MGnify/ENA primary metagenome ERZ795043 (study PRJEB30172, sample SAMN05518447) | compost metagenome | isolation source: Feedstock adapted compost from Newby Island compost facility, Milpitas, CA | place: USA:Newby Island compost... | reverse complement strand
GCCACCACGTTCCATGGCCTGATTTCCCATCGTTTCACCAATCCATGTTGCACATAAGGATCGTTTTGCACAAATTGTTGAATGATCGCTGGATCATCTACCTGAAAGATCAACAACGCTCGATCGGGAGGATTGTCGAGTGCGCCGGCCAGGATTACATAACCCTGCGCATCCAGTTGACGGATGAGTGATAAATGCTGTTCACGCAAAGGCTTGCGAAGCTCGATATAATTTTCTACCAGTTCGTAAAACAAAACGTAATACATATCTTTCGTATTTATCGGATAAGCACAGGCTGAATGGCTTTTATCCAGATCAGATATCCTTTTCTATTCATGTGCAGCATATCGGGTAAAAACAAATCTTTCCTCGGTAATCCTTTTTCGTCTAACATCAAATGATATACATCCACATATCCTGCGTGGGGTTGATGGGATAAAAATTGTTGAATTTTCCAGTTGGCAGCATCCATCAACGGCATGAGCTGTTGTCGGCTGGGACTGGGTTTGATGGAAACAAACGTGATTTCGGTTTGCGGTAATTGATTTCTGATCAAATCATACAAGCGAACAAATCGATCATAAATGCTATCAACGGTAATGGAAGGCGAAGAGGCGGCATCATTATCGCCGCAATAGATTACAATTTGTCGTGGATGATAGGGGAAAATAATATCCGCTGCATAATGGATGATATCGGGAATAGTGGAACCGCCAAACCCTCGATTGATGATCACATAACCTGGAAAATCATTCGGCAGGGATTTCCATATGCGAAACGACGAACTTCCCACAAATAGAATAGCCCGTTTCGGAGGCGGCTGCAGACTGTCTTCATGTTTGAATTGTTGTATTTCCTTCCAGAAAGGCCAGGATTGCTGCGCATGAACCACATGTAGAAAAGCAACCTGAAAACCGATGACAACAAGAAAAACAAGTTTTTGCATGAGGAAATAGCATTTGATTTAAAGTTACATCATCCCGGTTATTCGGGCTTTGCAAAATGAAATTCCAATTTTTTTAAGCCCTGCTGCACTTCTTCACAGCTCATAAACAGGCGCCACAACAGGCCGCTGCGATAATTTTCAATCATCACCACCTGTGGTCCCTGATCAATGGCCAGATAGCGTGGTGGAAACCAGTTTGCCGTTTCACTGAATGCATCATAAAAACCATAAGGCCCCCAGATTTTATCCTTCAGCTGAGGCGTGGTGAACCAGTATCGAATTGCCTGCATCGATTGATGTGGTGTATAAACAATAGAAGAAACGGCGGCAGTAGGCGAAATCACGCCCAGATCGGTTTGTGCGCCGGGAGCATGAGCCGCATAACCATTCGGGGAATAACTGGCGGTGAGTCCCCAGTTGTGCGGTCCATAACCCCTGTAATGCAGGGGATTGTGTACACACCACAGATAATTGATCATGGTTTGATCGACATTCTCTTTCCAGTAATCGGCGTAGCGATCTTTGAGTTCATGCGGGTCGAGTCCGAGATAACTATAATGTGCCCAGAACAAAGGCCCGCCCAGCGCGGCATCGCCCTGATGATGCAATTGCAACTCATATCCATAATGCCACGACGGAGCAACGATTTTCCCATCTTCCGCCCAACCCTGATGATAGGCCGAAGCCGGAATGGCATGGGTGGGGGAAGAGGCCGCCAGCACATAGGCAATCAAACATTCGTTATACCCATGAATGGGAAAGTTCATGGCCCAACCATAATCGGGGCTCCAGTGCCAGTACAGCACCTGTTGCCCATGCTGATACCAGTTCCATTCCACCGTTTTCCAGAGCCGATCGATGCGCCGGGCCAGCTGTTGTTCCATAGCATTCCCCTGAAGAAAATATTGCCGGGCACATAACAAACCCTGCACCAAATAGGCAGTTTCCACGATATCCCCTCCATCGTCTTTCGGACTGAAGGGCTTCACCTTGCCATCGGGATACAGCCAGTGCGGCCATGCCCCATGAAAACGATCGGCCCGGGCGAGAAAATCAACGATGCGGTTGATCCGTTCAAAACCCTGCCGCCGTGTGATATAACCCCGATGCATGCCGGCCAGGATGGCCATTATGCCGAAACCACTACCGCCCACAGCAATCACATCCCGATCGTGCTGGGGATAGACACCATCCATGTGGATGCGCTCGGGCGCCATACCACTCCGCGGCTCAGCACCTTTCCAGAAATAAAGAAAAGTTGCATGCTCTACACTGTCTAACAGCGTTGCATCGGAAAGGGAATCCCCATGCATTCCATTCATTTGAGCAACCACCCATCGCTGGGGTGGACGATAAAAAGCAAATGCCATGCACAACCCGATAAAACCCATGATGGCGCAACCTGTGAATATCGTTGTTTTCATCGCTATTTATTGTACTTCCATAATTGTCTTGCGCGGCGATACGCCGTTTTCATTTATGGCTTCAATGGTGAAATAATACGTTTTTTCTCTGTCCATGCCTTCAAAAAAATATTGGTTATCGGCATACACCATGATGCAGTTATACAGTTTATGCGGATCGGTGCCATAGTAAATCTGATACGCATAAGCTTTATCCACCGGGCTCCAGCGTATCCAGGCACTGCGCTTGTCTTTTTCCGTGCGCAACACCATGAATTGTTGTACCGAATCGGGTGCTGTGCCATGCCCGTTTCCAAATACACGAAAGCCGCTTAATGCAAATTTTCCGGTGGGCATATGCAGGTTGACCATCTTGATATAACGCGTTTCCACGGGCGTATCCAGCTCCACATAATCATGCGGTACATCCTGCAGATTATGGCTTTTATCGACCAGCAGATGCCAGTGCAAGCCATCTTTTGAATCGAATAATTGATATTGATGATAAATGTTCTGCTGCTTGCCCATGAACGCTGCATCCTGATCGGCATAATTGATTTGTATCGCCCGAACGGTCGATACATTCCCTAAATCGGAAATGATCCATTCACCGGCGTCGGCCGTCGCCGCGCTCCAGTAGGTGCGGATATCCTCATCCACGGCGAAGTTGGCGACATGCGATCCGTAGGTGGAAGATACCTGAACGGGTTTGGCATAGTTGAGCAACATCCATCCGGTAAATGTTCCCGCACGATTTCCAGCATCGGGCAGATAATAGGGATAATCGCCAAATGCCGTCTGGCAATACATGATGCCCTCTTCATCGAAGCCGGCAGGCCATATCCCGATGCGGCGCTCGAAATTATTTTTCACCGAAATACGAATGGTAGACACATGCCACCATCGGCCGTGTTGATCCTGAAATGTGCTTCCATGGCCGGCCCCGCGTGCAAAGCCTCCCGGCTTGTAGCTCAATGGATCCGATTGAAAACGAAACGGACCCAGGGGCGAATCACCCACCGCCACACCATCGGCATATCCACTGAATTCCGTACCGGGCGCTGCAAATTGCAAATAATATTTCCCATGATACTTTGTCATCCATGCCCCTTCAATAAACGGATCGAGAAAAATATTGTCGTTATATTCTCCAAACCGTTGCCAGCCATAACGCCAGGGTTGCAGCAACAGCAGCTCTTTTCTGGCCGTCTCCGGTTCAAAACGATGCCTGTTTATTTCTACACCATAAATCGGATAAGCATTGCTGCTTCCGTTATACATGTACAAACGTCCATCATCATCCAGAAAAAAATCGGGATCCCAGCCGCCGATTTTAAATGAATCAACGGCTTTCCGCCATCGATTATGCTGCGGATCGGTGGACATCCAGATGGGAAAATCATTGGTGTATGTAGAACCAAATACCAGCATCGTATCGCCCATTACCCATACGGCGGGGGCACACAGATCATCGTACGTGCGTTGCTTTTGTTCTTCACTTAAAAACGACCGGGCAATAAAATGCCAGTGATATAAATCGTGGCTCCACCAGTAACCCTGCTGATTGGTGGAAAACAAATAATAATCATTTTGATAGCGCACAATCACCGGATCGGCTGTGGTGCGGTGTTTCCCCCATTGTGTGAAATCGGGTATGGGACAGTAACCATAATCCAGATTCACGGGATTGCAATAGGTTTGCTGATGATGCTGGGCAAATGCGGCAAAACCCAGATACAGCATACATAATACTGTTAGCGCATATAGCTTCATGTGACATCTTTGTTTAATGAATGGTAAATCCCAGTTTCATCAATCCCTGCTGCACTTCCCCACAGCTCATGAACAGGCGCCACAACAGGCCGCTGCGATAGTTTTCGATCATGATGATCTGCGGGCCCTGATCAATAGCCAGATACTGATTATCGAACCAGGGTTGCGATAAATTGAATGCATCGAAGAAACCATAATCACTCCACAGATGATCGCCAAGCGTGTAATAAAAGAAACGGATAGCCTGCATGGAAGCATCGGGCACATAAGGCAAGGAAGACACCGCAGCTGTGGGGGTAATCACACCATCATCGCTGGTGGGTGAATGTACGGCATAACCGGAAGGATCATCACTGGCGGTGAGTCCCCAGCAGGCGGCGCTATATCCGTTAAAATGCAAAGGATTCTGCATGCAATACCGATAATGGATGGTGGCATGAGCCACATTTTGCGCCCAGTAATCGGCATAAGCATCCCGTACATGCGGATCCAGGCCCAGAAAAGTATAATGTGCAAAAAACAAGGGTCCGCCGTAGGGCGGTCCCAGTGGGAGCATGACGCCCTCGTATTCGTTTCCGTTGCGCATAGCACCATCGCGTGCCCACCCACTGTCGTACACCTGCTTATTTATGGGATGTGTGGGCGAAGCGGCCGCCAGCACATAGGTAATCAACGCTTCATTCCATCCCTGGATGGGCACATGCATGGCCCAGCCTTGATCGGGGCTCCAGTGCCAGTAGAGTACCGACTGTCCATCGTGCTGAAACCAGTTCCATTCCACACCATACCACAGGCTGTCGATCTGCTGGCGCAGCCATTGTTCGGCACTGTCGGCACCGCTAAAGTACTGCCGGGCGCATAGCAGCCCCATCATCAAATAAGCCGTTTCTACCAGATCGGCGCCGTCGTCGAGTGAACTGAAAGGAATCGTTTCACCGGTAGCCCCATTGATCCAGTGCGCAAATGCACCGTGATAACGGATGCATTTGTTGGTTAGAAAATTCACGATTCCAGCAATGCGGTTGAATCCGTCTGTTCGGGAAATGAAATGCCTTTCGATGCCCACCAGTATGGCCATGATGCCAAAACCCGTACCCCCTGTGGCGCACACATCACCCGAAGTGCTGCGCTCACGAGCCATACCCGAGACGGGATGCGCAAAATCCCAGAAATAACGAAAGGTTTGTTGCTCTATCAGCGTGAGCAGTGCGCTGTCGGAAAGACGGGGAAACTTATCCGTGGAATCGATTACCGTGATCCAGTCGATTTGATAGGTATTGTCTAACTGCGCATGGTTGGCACCCGGCAGCCCCTGTTGAACCACGAAATGGTATTTGTGCAATGGATACAGAGAATCGATGGGTGCAATGGATAACGTGGTATCGGTACTGGCAGGTAAGAGCTGCAATGCAAGGGTTTGTTGATGATCATCGAACAGCTGAATATACTGAAGGGCATCAGCAAGCGAAACCGAATGATCGAAATGCAAGGTGATGATCGGCATCCGGCTCACCTGAAACAGATGATAGGCATTGACCTGATTATCCACCGCAAAGCGACTCAGATGCAAAACTGGCTGCGGCTGTGGCTGCGTGGAACCATTCCCCTGGCTCGTTTTCGAACATGATCCGCACCCTATCAGGCACGCCATGCTCCACATCATCATGTATAAACCGGTCTTCAATGCAATCGAAATTTTACAAGAAAATGCAGGGAGCAAAGCCAGAAGACCTACTCCCTGATGAAAACCCAAAAACCAGATGCTTTTATTTCCCGCGCCCTTCCAGTCGGGCCAGCGCATTCACATCCGTTTCACTCAAAGCCTCGTCGTATATGCGCACTTCATCGAGTGCACCATTTAAAAAGCTTGCCCAGGGCTGGCTACCCGTGGCCGAGGTGAGGCTGGGCGTGGTGTTAAATTGCGACGTGCCAAACACCAGCGGCCCCATATCCACAAAATGAATAGCTCCGTAGTTGTTCACCGTTTGCGTGGCGATTTTATTCCCGTTGACAAACACCTTAAATGTGGAGCTGGCGGCATCGTAGGTAATGGCGATATGTGTCCACACCCCCCAGATGTTGTTGATCTGATAATTGCCCAGCCAGGCATCCGTGCCATTGTTATACACGTGGATTTTCAGCAAACCATAACTTGAAGTGCTGCCGTTTTCGAAGAAGATGTCCATATTACCCCAGAAATTGGTGGTATCGGAAAGCGACAGAATACCCCCTGTGCCGGTCGTATTCTGCTGGGCATTGACCCAGAGGGTTAGCGTAAAGCTCTGCAGACCGGCAAGCCACGAGGTATTTGGAAAAACCACATACGAGTCGCTGCTTCCTATCTGCAAGGCCTGCCCCTTCAAGCCGTTGGCAAATGATACATTGGTTCCCGCACCGGAAGCACCCGACACACTATCCACAAGGCTACCGTTAAACGCCCAGTAAGCCACGAGATGGCCGGCCCCCACCTCACTGGCGCTGGTATAGCCTCCAATGGATAATGCAGGCATATAGCTGTGGGGATCGAATTTTTTATAACAGGAGCTGATGAGCAACCAGCAAGAGGGCACTATCAGCAAAGCGATATATCGTTTCATGATCATCAGTTTTAAGGTGAACTAATAACCGGGGTTTTGCGTAAGCATGCCGGCGCTTAAATCAATTTCATTTTGTGGAATGGGCCATACTTCATTTTTACCCGCTTTCCAGCCTTTCGGGCCGAAGATCTGGGCGGCTCTTCCCTGGCGGATGACATCGAAATACCGATCGAATTCCATGGCCAGTTCCACATGGCGTTCATGCCAGATGGCCAGCCGCAGGCTATCCTTGTTGGTAGTCGTAACATCGGGCAAAATGTTGGGATTCCCCTGCCGGGCCCGTGCACGCACCTGGTTCAGGGAGTTTAAAGCCTGCTGGGTATTGCCCAGTTCATTGGCCGCTTCGGCATTCATGAGCAATACTTCGGCATAACGGATTACCCGGATATTCTGCTGACAACCCTCAGGATAGCCCGGCTGATACATGCTGAAGGGCACATACGACTTGTAGTTGTACATGGGGTTACTCACGGTGAGCGGAATGAAATCGCCTTCTGCCGTGGTACCTCCCCGGAAGATGATGGTGGCGTTGCGACGCGGGTCGCCCGGTTCGAAGGTGCTGTCGGCCAGCTTTTTAGTGGGCACATTAAATCCCCAGCCGCCGCCTACCACGCCCCGCACGCCCTGCACCTGCGAATATTGCGAATTGGATGCTGCAGGATTGCCGGGGATCAACGCACACTGGATTTCGAAAATTGATTCCGAACAGTTTTCGTTCTGCACGCGGAACATTTTCTCAAAATCCGGGAATAGATGATAGATGCCCAGAGCTATGACCTGGTTGGTGTAATCCAGCACCTGTTGCCATTTTTTCTGATACATGCATACCTTGGCATGGAGGGCCAGTGCTGCACCTTTGGTGGCATGGCCCACTTCAGCCGCCGGATAGGTAACGGGCAATACGGCGGCGGCATCGGTAAGATCCTGCTCAATAGCCGCATACACACTGTCTTTGGGCGCCCTGGGCAGGTTGTAATCAGCCGCGCTCTGCGGCAGGTGCAACCGCAGGGGCACCCCACCAAAAGCCCGTACCAGACGGAAATAGCAATAAGCACGGATAAACTTGGCTTCGGCGATATACCGTTGCCGGAGAGCTGCATCAAAATGCATCGTATCTACATGATCGATCACCTGATTGCAAAGATTGATTTCCTGATACTGTCCGTCCCAGAAATCCTGCAACTGTCCGTTGGTAGGGGTAACCGTGAAATTGTCGAAATCATTCATGAAGGTGGCATCCTGCGGATCACTACCTTTTTCGGCATCATCGGAGCCCAGGCTTTCTATGGCTATGGCGGCGAAAGCCACCTGTTTCCATTCATGCAAATTGGCATACATGGCATTCACGGCCTTGGTGGCATCGTCTTGCGATTGCCAGAACTGCTGATTGGGCTGCTGCCCCTGCGGAGGCACATCCAGAAAACTTTTCGAACAACCTGTCAACATGAAGAGCCATCCGCCCCAGAAAAGGATAAGTATAAGCTGATATAACGGTTTCATGATCATCTGCATTTAAAAGGTGAGATTAATACCGGCATTGTAAGTCGCATACATCGGATACACATTCACGTCCACACCGGCCCGGGTGGGCGGCCCGCCGATCTCGGGAGAAAATCCTTTGTAGGAAAAGAAATTCAGGGCATTCTGTGCATTGACATAAATGCGCAAGCGGCTGATCTGCCAGCGTTGGGTGAGGCGACCAGGCAGGGTATATCCCAACTGAATATTTCTCACCCTGAAATAACTGCCGTTCTGTACGTAAAACGAATTGGCGATATAATTCTGCCCGCCGCCGATATTGGCTGAAGGATAGGTGTTCGACGTGCCGGGGCCATGCCAGCGATGATCAAAGAAATCCTGGGTGAAGTTCTCACCGCCATATCGAAAACCTAAATTGGCATTGTAAATGTCCACACCGGCCACACCCTGAAAATCGAGCGTGAAATCAAACTGTTGATACGACCAGGTGGTGTTGATACCATACAGGTATTTGGGATTGGGGTTGCCCAGCACCACCCGATCCCGATCGTCAATCACGCCGTCGCCATTGATATCGGCATATTTGAAATCGCCCGGCTTGGCCGTAGGTTGAATAGGTGCACCGCTTTTGCCTACATAATTGTTGATATCGTCCTGACTCTGGAACACGCCGATCACCTTACGACCGAAAAACTCACCGATGGGCTGTCCTACCACCGTACGGGTGTTGAAATTATTGGAACCCGTGGTGCCCACAGCCTGATAGATGGGGTTGGCGCCGGTAGTAACCGACAGCACTTTATTGGCATTATAGCTCAGGTTGGCATTGATCGTATAATGCCATTTGCTGCCCATGCGATCGGACCAGGAAAGGCTGAACTCCATGCCCCGATTTTGAAAATCGGCCTGGTTGCCGATGATGGTGCCGGAGGTAGTACCCAGCGAACCCAGGATGGGGATATCGAAAATGGCTTTTTCCGTTTTTTTGTTGTACCAGTCGATTTCGATATTCAGCCTATCGTTGAGGGTAGTGGCCTCCAGACCGATATCGGTTCCCACGCCGCGTTCCCAGTAGGTGGTGGGCGGCACAATGGTGGTGATGCTGGCCCCGGTATAATATGCTTCAGGCACGCCAAATACGGCGGTGAACTGAGGAATCTGGGTAACCGTAAGCACGGAAATATTCGATGGCACCGAAGCATTGCCAATCTTACCCCAGCTGCCCCGCAGTTTCAGGTAGCTGAAGGCATGCTGCTGCTTCATGAAGGCTTCTTCGCTGATCACCCAGCCCGCACCCACTGAAGGAAAATAGCCCCAGCGATTGGAGCCGGTGAACTTGGAAGAGCCGTCGGCCCGTAAAGAGGCATTCAGCAAATACCGGTTTTTGAAAGCATAATTGACCCGACCGAAATAAGAAGCCACGGTGGAAAGATCGCCCTGGTCGCTGGCATAACGCGTACTTTGATCGCCCAGGCTCAGGTAAAGATCTCCTTCCGAATTATCGGGCACGTTCTGCGCACTGGCCGTAAATCCATAGAATTTATAGCGCTGGGCCGACTGACCCACCAGGACGGTGAGCTGGTGCTGACCGAATTGTTGCTGATAGGTCAAGGTGTTTTCCACAATCCAGTTGCGGGTTTCATTGCGGCTGACGGTGAGCCTGCTGATGCTGTTTTGTTGTTTCAACGTGGCTTTATACACTGGTACATAATTGCGTATTTCCTGCTGTCCAAACTCGCCGCCCCAGCTGGTGCGGAAGGTAAGATGTTTCATCACCTGCAGCTCGGCATACACGTTTCCGGAAAGCCGGTAATTGCGGGTTTGCTGGTGGAAGAAGTCGATCGTAGCCTGTGGATTGAAATTGGAGCCATCGGCCACATTATAGTCGGTCGGATCGCCATACGTTCCATCGGCATAATACACCGGTACTACAGGTGCGGCAGCATACAGCTCATGGAAAATATCCGGCGGATAATCATGCGAGAAGCTGTAAGCTCCTGTAATCGTATAACCGATGCGTAAAGGCTGCAGCGGATGAAAATCATTTTTCACCAGGGCCGTGTAGCGCTTGTAATCATTTTTTTCTACCAGGCCCTGTTGTTCCAGATAACCCAATGAAAATCGATATGCGTTTTTTTCCGTACCTCCATTCACCGAGATTTCATGGTTAGTAATCAGCGCATTTCGTAAAATCTGATGGTACCAGTCAGTGCCCTTGCCAAACTGATTGGGATCATAAATGGGATTCTGTCCGTTGATCTGGTAGAGCTCATTAATGAGTATGGCATACTCATGGGCATCGGCCATTTTCAGGGGGTGGGTAACGCTTTGCCAGCCCGCATAGCCGTTATAGCTGACGTTCATTTTCCCGGCCAAGCCTTTTTTCGTGGTGATGAGCACCACGCCGTTGGCTGCACGGATACCATAGATCGATTCTGCGGAAGCATCTTTCAAAATACTGATGCTTTCAATATCGGCTGGATTCAAGAAGCTGATATCGCTGTACCAGACGCCATCCACCACATACAAGGGATTGGGGTCGCCATACACCGTGCCCAGGCCACGAATGCGGATTTCCGGTGAAGCACCCGGTGCACCTGAATTGGTAATCTGCACGCCGGCTACCTTGCCCTGCAGGCTGCTGATGGCATTCACCGATGATTGTTTAGCAATATCGTCGCCTTTGATCTGGGCCACGGCTCCGGTAACATCTATCTTTTTCTGCGTACCATAGCCAACCACCACCACTTCATTGAGTTGCGATATGGACGGGCGCAAAACAATTTCGAGGGTAGAACGCCCATTCACCGGAATCTCTACGGTTTGATATCCTACATAGGAAACCACCAGCACCGCATCGTCGGGTACCTCAATCTGAAACTCGCCCTGATCGTTGGTCACCGTGCCTGCCGTAGAACCCTTTACCTGTACGGTAACACCAATCAACGGTCGCCCGGTGGAGTCGGTAACCCGGCCATGCACTTCGATGGCCTGAAGCTGCCCGGCATGCGGTACAATCACAACCAGTCTGTTGTTCAATACCTGGTAAGTCAAATGCAATTGATCCAGCAATGAGTCCAGCACTTGCTCTACAGGCCTGTTTTCCACCGATATGCTGATACGGGAATCAATCGGTACTTCAGCATTGTTGTACAGAAACCGATAACCGGTTCTGTGCTGAATCATGTTTAAAACTCGTTCCAGCTTCACATCCTGCAGGTGCAGGCTAAGCCTCGATTCCTGAGAAAAGGCTTTGGCATAAGCCTGAACAAAACCAGCCAGCAGGAGAAGCGTTGTCCATTTCATACATAACAAAACTTTAAACTTGCTTCTTGGGAAAAAGCTGTTTCGGTGTGTGTGATTTTTCATAATTTTCAATCGTTTTGGGTGTAATAAAATCCTTCTTTAGTCTGTGCGAGAAGGGTTGCATCCATCCAGAAGGGAAATGCGCCAACATTTCCCTTCCTTTTTTTGGCTTGATTTACGAAGTATTAAATGCTGACATAGGCAGGGGGTTTAAGGTGAAACCATATTCAGGTGTTGAGATGCTTGCGTGGCTTCTGTACGGATATACACGTCCTGATTATCGATGCGATAGGTAAATGGCTGATGGGGTGAGGCCAATTGCAATGCGTGTAGCGCTTCAGCAAGCGATTCCGTCGTGAAAATGCCCGTAAACTGATAGTGCTTCGGTGCATCATCCATGAAATGGATGCGCACATTATACCATCGCTCCATCTGTCGGGCCAGTGCTTCGAAAGATTCCTGCTGGAAGGCCAGCTGATTATGAATCCAGGAAACCTCGGCAATCAAGGTATCGTGTGGCATGGGCTTTACAGGAACGATGGCATAGGTGGCATGAGCGGCTTCGGCTAACGTATCGAGCTGAATGGCCGCCCCGGGTTTGTTGGAGACCACAATCTTTTCTTTAGGATGCAGAATCACCCGGCGCTCAGGCTCCCCGGATAAAGTCACTTCAATGGCTCCTTTTATCAAAACAGCTTCTGTGGTTTCATCATCGGGATAAGCCCGCACATCGAACACCGTGCCCAGCACCCGGATTTGGATAGCCGAAGTGTGGATGATAAAAGGATGCTGATCCTGATGGACCACATCAAAATAGGCTTCTCCACGCAGCTGTACTTCCCGTTGGGTATGCTGTAAAAAATCATGGGCGTAAACCAGCTCGCTTCCCGCGTTCAACCACACGTTCGATCCATCGGGTAAAGTCACCCGCATACGCGTTCCCCTGGCGGCTACCACCGTATCAAGCCGCGGGGCGATAGGGGCGGTAGAAGCTTCGTTGAGTTGTATCTCATCTTTCCGATCGGGCTGAGGCAGCTTCACCCACCATATCCATCCAATCAGGAATATGACCATGCATATACTTCCCACCACCATCCCGATCTTGCGCCTGCGCAACTTGCGCTCGGCTTCTTCAATTTCCCAGGGATAAACTTCCCTGCCGACTTCATCCAGACTAAAATCCACAGGATCCAGCTGGCCCATCTCTGCCATCCGTTGCACATGCCAGGCAAAAAATGCTCCACTGTTCACCCTTTCGTTGGTTTCGGGCGATGGGTGCCAGGCCTGCATCATCGTTTCCAGCACATAACGGGCTTCCGGATGCGCTTTGAGCCAGGCATCCAACTCCTCGAGTTCATCGGGTGCAGCCTCCCCGCTCAGCTTTCTGGCCATTAACTCCCATATCCGGTCTTGTGCTTCCATGCGTAAACATTGCGTGCAACTACAATTAGGGCACACAAAAGACCATACTACCCTGAAAACCAGAGAAAAATTTTTTATCGAGCGGATACAACGGGTTGAATGGCTTCGGCAAGCTTGCGGAAAGCAATGCCCATCTGAGTTTCAACCGTTTTTACGGAGATTTGCAGCAATGTTGCTACTTCTTTGTAATGCAATCCATCGTCCTTCACAAGCTTGAAAATCAACCGACATCGGGCAGGCAGACTTTCAATGGCTTTTTCCATGTGCCTGCGCAATTCATTGTTTAACAGGATTTGCTCCGGATCGGCTACCTGAAACTGTACCGGGGGTATTACCGCGCAGGCATACAGGGAAATATCATCATGTACCATGCGGTTGTTAACTGTGCGTAAGTAATTTAAGCTGCGATTTTTGACGGCCTGATACAGATAAAGCCTCACCGTGCGAATACTTCCCAGGCGTGACCGCTGCTGCCACATCCACATAAATACATCGGATACAATTTCTTCGGCTACTTCGTATTGCTTCACAAAGACCTGCGACCAGCGGATTAAAGGACCCGCCAGGGCATCAAATAACTTCCGATAAGCTTGCTGATCGTCAAGCGCCGCTATCTGATGCCACAGGTAACGATAATATGCATCCACATCTTCGTGCATGGTAGTGGGTATGCGCTTACCAAGTTAATGCGTTCTGTCCGGTTAAAAAAATTTTCTACCCATTCCCAGACGCCGCTAAGAAATAAAAATTTGGAGAAATGAAAAAAAATATAATTTTGTTAGTAATCCTAACTAATTTTATCACCTAAAAACAACCCACTATGACAACAACATCCATTCCCGGTTACACCTATGGGCAGGTGCCGGAAGCACCATTCAGCATGCACGATTTTGCATTGTTGAAGCAAACGGTGATGTTCACCGAAAAAGATGCGGAATACCTGCGGATGGCAGGCGAAATCCTCCGCGATCAGGTAGATGAAATCCTGGATCTCTGGTACGGATTTGTAGGCAGTCATCCACATCTGCTGGATTATTTTTCTAAAGATGGCGTGCCCGATCAACATTATTTGCAGGCTGTGCGTTTGAGGTTCGGACAATGGATTCATGATCTATGTGAGCGTTCTTATGATCAGGACTGGCTGAACTACCAGTATGAAATTGGTTTGCGGCATCATCGCACCAGGAAAAACCAGATCGACCATGTCCAGGCGGCACCGCTGATTCATTATCGCTATATGGTAGCCTTCATCTATCCGATAACCGCAACCATCAAATCGTTTCTACGCAGGAAAGGAAATTCGGAAACCGAAGTGGAAGCGATGCATCAGGCCTGGTTTAAGGCTGTGGTGCTTACCGTTGTATTGTGGACCTACCCCTATATCAAGCCCGGTGAATTTTAAGGCAGGAATAACGAGTAATATAAAAAACGCAAATACAGCGAGAAGCATGATAAACCTGATGCAAGCATCAATCGGAAAAATGTAATTTTATCGAAAACATATCATGCCTTCTCCGTTTGATTTAAACTGGCAGCATGAATCGCTCGAGGGTAAAATTGTGGTGGCACTTGAACGATTAGCAGAAGTGTTTCGGGTACTTGCCTGGGAAGTGAGTAAAGAAAGCGGATTAAGTCCCATTCAAATGCAGATTTTAATTTTTTGTTTGTTTCACAAGCAGCAGATGGCAACAGTTTCCACACTTGCCGAAGAATTTCATCTTACGAAAGCCACCATAAGCGAGTCGGTTCGTGTGCTGGAAAACAGGCAATTGATTACCAAAAAAACCAACAAAGCCGACCAGCGTCGTTATCATCTGGTACTCACGGCCAGAGGAAAAAAGCTTGCAGAAAAAGCATCTGAATTTGCCAACGCATTGCTGCTGGCCGCCGGGCATCTGCATCAATCCACGAAAGAACAATTGCTTATGGCACTTCTGCAGATGATACGGGATTTGCAACGGCAGGGGATTATTCATCCTCAGCGCATGTGCTGGAATTGCCGATTTTATACCTTGCATCAACAACAACCCTATTGTGCATTGCTGCATAAACCCTTGCATGTAGCCAATTTGCGCGTCGATTGCCCGGAATTTGAGTTAAACCTTTCCTGATATTTACCGAAGCGGATCCTGTGAAGGGATATGGTATGTTTTTGCCAGCGTATCGTAAATATGCAGCAATGAATCACTGGCAACACCCTGCCTGTTGAATATAGCTTCCCAGGTATTGAGCGGCTCCCAGATGAAAGTACCCCAGCCTTTGTGATCGGGTAAATGAAAAACGATGTCATTCACTTCTTTTTTATGATAGGTATATTCTACCACGATGATGGGCTGGGGATAGCGGGTCGCCAGGTCCGTAAGGTTGTTTTGCAAATCGGTTAAGGTGCCATGCCATTGCGGGTAATACGATTGTCCGATCAGGTCAAAAGGCACCTGCCTTTGCAACATAGCGTCCAGAAATTGCCGGGATTCAGCATTCTGGCCACCATCGGCAATATGCAACATCACCCGAATATGCGGGTCAACAGATTTTACGGCGGCAATAGCTGTTTTCAACAGTTCGGCCAGCGTATCGGTATGCGCGAATGTGCCTACCGGCCAGAGCATACCATGGTTAATTTCATTGCCGGTTTGCACGATATCGGGCAGGGTACCCTGTGCTTGTAAAGCCAGTAACACCGTTCGCGTATAGGCATAGAGGGAATCTTCCAGCACGGGCAAGCTCAGGTTTTTCCAGGCTTCCGGCATGTATTGTTTCCCCGGATCGGCCCAGGTATCGCTGTAATGAAAATCAAGCAGGAAGCCCATGCCCGCCGCTTTGATGCGACGAGCCATGACCAGCGTATGTGCCAGATCGCAATATCCTTTCCCCGGAGAATATCCACTATCGGCCTCGGGATGCACGAAAATGCGGAGGCGGATGAAATTAAATCCATGCTGATGTAAAATGGCAAGGGCATCACCGGTTTGTCCATCTACCTGAAAATGCATGCCTGCATCTTCCAGCTGAGGCAGAAACGAAATATCGGCACCGAGTATTCGCGGTGGTGCCTGTGCAAATGAAGGCTGATGAGCACTGCAACTGATCGCCATGAGGTAAACACCCATAAGCATGACAAACGGAAAGGCACGCATATCGCAAAATTGAATCGTAAACAAAATATATTTTTCTAAATAAATATCAACCTCAAACCACGCACCTGTTCGTGTGGAGATGCGGAGCTATGTTTCCTGCATGTAGATGGTAGATGCTTGCTCATGGACAACAGGTGGTTGCATCTGTTCAAAACGTTGTTCCCAGCGACTGATTACCCCGGTAGCCACCGCGTTGCCCAATACATTGGTAGCCGTTCGACCCATATCAAAAAGCTGATCGATGCCCAGCAACAGCACCACACCTTCGGCCGGCAAATGAAACATGGTGAGTGAGGCCGCTACAACCACCAGTGCAGCACGTGGCACGCCTGCAATGCCTTTGCTCATCACCATCAATACCAGTAAGATGACGATTTGTTTTTCAACACCCAACGCAATACCGTATGATTGTGCAATAAACATCGTCGCAAAAGTCATATACATCATCGAACCATCCAGATTAAAAGAATAACCCACCGGTAATACAAAGCTTACAATCCTGGAGGGACAACCGATGCGTTGCAATCGCTCCATCAACAACGGAAAGGCCGCTTCACTGCTGGCCGTACTGAAAGCCAGCATCACCGGTTCAGCTACGGATTTTACCAAAGAAAAAATCCTGTGCTTCATGATCAATGCACCGGCCAGAAGAATAACTAACCACAATAAGCCAATGCCCAGATAAAATTCTACAATCAACTTGCCGAACACCCAGATGATATCGCTGCCGTTTTCCGCCACTGTAGCAGCCAGTGAAGTGAATACGGCTACTGGAGCAAGCGCAATTACATAGCCCGTCATCTTCAACATAATATCGGCCACCACTTCAAAAAAATGAACAACAGGTCGTGCTTTTTCTCCAATAGCCGCGGCCGCCACACCAAAGAACAAAGAAAACACCACAATTTGCAAAATCTCATTATGGGTAATGGCATCACCAATGCTGGTGGGGAAAATATGGGTGAGAAAATTCCTGAAATCAAGCGCCGAGGTGGTTATTGCTTCGGATGAACTTTTTTCGGGTAAAGGTAAATGCAAATGCATGCCCGGCTGAAAAATGTTGACCAGCACCAGCCCCAGACACAACGATACCAGAGATGCAGCAAGGAACCATGCCAGTGCTTTGACGCCGATACGCCCTACTGCGCGAATATCGCCCACACGAGCAACTCCAACGATCAACGTACTCATGACCAGCGGTGCAATCAGCATTTTAATGAGCCGCAAAAAAATTTCCGTAACGATCGAAATATCGTGCGCGAATTTTTTTACACTGGCTTCAGCAGGGCTCCATTCCCGATACAGATAGCCGGTACAGGCGCCGGCAAACAGGGCTACCAGAATCCAGAAAGCGAGTCTGTTTTTACCCAATAGCTGTTTCATCGCACACGCAATAGTAATGAAAAGCCCTTGCTTTTCAAATCGATTTTTGATTGCTGGCTGACAAAGCTTATGCTGTGAAATCCTTAGCTTTGGCTCATGGCAACGATATCAAAACCCGATGTATGGCTGCGGGGACCGATCGATGGTATTGCTCCACTGTTGCAGCCAGTTGCACACGCCCTTTTACAGACACAGGAAGATGTACATGCCATCATGGAAGGCTTTTCCGATGCATGGCTATGGGAAAAGCCCGCCGGCCGCGCATCTGCGGGTTTTCATTTGCAACATATACGCGGTGTAATCGATAGGTTGTTCACTTACGCTCGTGGTCAATCGCTGACAGAAACGCAAATGCAGGAGTTAAAACAGGAAGGGCAACCTTATCCCGGCCATGATAGCGTAACCTTATTGCTGCATGCACTGAATGCACAGATTCAGACGGCCATCGATCAGCTACGCAATACCCCGGAAAATCAGCTTACCGAAATCCGTTATGTGGGAAGAGCAAAACTAAGTTCAACTGTGGCAGGCCTGCTGTTCCATGCGGCCGAACACAGCCAGCGACATACCGGTCAGCTGCTGGTAACGGTAAGTGTATTAAAAGAAAAACATGCAGCCACCACTTAATGTACGCATGAAAATGCTAAGATTTTTTTCGGAAAGCTTTATCTTTATGCAATCGAATGCCTTCAGCCATGAAAACACCATTCCGGTTTTTGTTGTTTTTGTTTGCCGTCGTGCAATGGCCTGCATTTCATGCGCAATCCCAGACCCGGGCAACCGCCGAACACTGGTTTACACAGGGCGACTGGCGTAAGGGATTGAACATACAACCCAGCCCCACCATTGATGTGGTTACCTTTTACCAGCAATACCACCGTAATCCCGTTTTGTGGAATCAAGTACTCGCCTTTTTAAATCGTGCTGATCTTCAAACCCTGGATACCGGAACTTATCATCTGACCGGGGGAGATAGTGCTTATGCAATCATCAGCACCTATGTACCTAAACCCTTGAATGAAACCCGCTTTGAGTCACATCGCAAATATATCGATGTGCAATACGTCATTCAGGGAAAAGAACAAGTGGGTATAGCCGATATATCGAAAGCCAGGATAACTGAACCTTATCGGTCCGATAAAGATATTGCGCACTACGAAGCAACCGGCAACTATTACACCGCCACGCCTGATGTATTTTTTATCTTCTTCCCCACAAATGCACATCGACCGGGAATCGCCACGGAAGCGCATCCTCAAACGGTGAAAAAGTTGGTTATTAAAGTCATGGTGCAATAATTTTATGTACAACTGCTCAATGCATCTCCTGCATGCATAATGCGGGATATCTTATTTTTGTGAAAAGGATAAAAGCTTTTGCGAAAAAATGAAACATATCGGGTGGGCTTGATTGGCTATGGTAGCTGGGCAACAGCTATCGCCAAGGTGTTGACTGAAAATGATTTTCGAATCTACTGGTGGTTTCGCAAAGAAGAAGATATCGCTTTTATTCAACAACATCACCATCATCCCCGTTATCTCCCATCCATTCATTTTGAGCTATCTAAGTTAAAGCTTACCACAACATTGCGTGAAGTGGTAGAAAAAAACGATTGGATTGTGATTGCCGTCCCTTCAGCATTTGTAGAGCCCATTTTAGAAGAAATACCGGTATCCTGCTGGCGGGGTAAGGCTGTGGTGTCGGGCATCAAGGGCATATTGCCTGGAAGTAATCAATTGTTGAATGATTATCTTACAGCAAAAGCCGGTTTTCCTGTTGAACAATATTTTGCCATAACAGGACCCTGTCATGCAGAAGAAGTAGCAAGCGAAAAACTTTCTTACATCACCATCAGTGGTCGCGATGTAGAAAGGGCGCAGCGTATGGCTACACGTTTTCATACAGCCTATCTAAAAACCATGGTGAATGATGATTTATGGGGAGCACAATATGCAGCCACACTGAAAAATATTTATGCTATAGGCGCTGGAATCGCTCATGGCCTGGGATATGGAGATAATTTTCTTTCCGTATATGTTGCCAATTGCGCACATGAAATGGATGCATTCAACAGAGCATTATGCGATCATCAACAACATCCCTATCGTTCCAGAAATGCCTTCGCCAGCGCTTATCTGGGCGACCTGCTGGTTACCTGTTACTCCCAATACAGCCGGAATCGAACCCTCGGAACGATGATTGGTAAGGGTTATGCAATAAAAACAGCATTGTTAGAACTGGGTATGGTTGCAGAAGGATACTATGCCAGCAAGTGTATTCATGAGCTTAACCAGCATTATCAATTTCCTATTCCAATTGCAGAACAGATTTATCAAATCCTCTGGGAACAACGGCTTCCAGAAAAAGCAATTCCCCTGATGGCTCAAAGTTTTGTTTGAAGATCTTCATCCGCTATAAACAACGATGCTGCAATCCGATCTGCAAACAATCTGCCCGTTCGGCTCAGCACATAACGTGTGGATTGCTTAATCACAACATATTGCATATCCATCCAGGGCTGCACCTGTTGTTGAAAATAATTTGCAAAACACGACCCAAATAAAGCATGTATTGACTGTATATCTACTCCTTCCAGCGTGCGCAAACGCAACATGACATATTCGTTGTATTGCATTCGCTTAGTAAGGCATTCCTCTTCATAAGGAATTTGATTTTGCCTGATAGATTGTATATAACGCATATTATGCGCTATATTCCAGCGCCGGAATGGAGGTTGATAACTATGTGCCGATGGACCTATGCCCAGATAAGGAATACCATTCCAGTAAAGACTGTTATGCCTGGCACGAAACCCGGGTCGCGCAAAACTGGAAATCTCGTAAGCTTCATAACCCGCCGCTTCCATCATATCCAGCAGCATCAGATATTGACGGGCAACCTGTTCCTCATCAACCTGTGGAAACTGGTGTTTGCGTATCTGATAATCGAGTGCAGTATGGGGCTCTATGGTCAAGGCATAACACGACAGATGCGGGATATGCATGGATAGCATGCGTTCAACTTCATCTGCCCAGCATATATCCGTCAAACCTGGAATACCATAAATCAAATCAATGGAAATATTTTCAAATCCGGCATCCATGGCCATCTGCACACTTCTGATTGCCTGTCGTGCATCATGACTCCGATGAAGTACACGCAATAAATCATCGAATAAAGCCTGAACACCCACACTTAATCGATTGATACCAGCATTCTTCCATTGCTGCAGTTTAGTGGCATCAATATCATCCGGATTAGCTTCTAAAGTTATCTCAGCCTTTGCATCAATATCATAATTACGATAAATTGTTTGCAACAATGCATCCAGATGTTTTGCGGATAACAAAGATGGTGTGCCACCACCAAAATATATGGTTTCAAAATGGTGCGATCGCCAGTTAGCCGCCTGCCATTGCATTTCCATCTGCATTGCCTGCAACATTTCATCCATATAGGCAAGCGATGTACTGAAATGAAAATTGCAGTAATAGCAGGCCTGTCTGCAAAAAGGAATATGCAAATAAAACCCCGCCATGGCAAACCTCTACCAGATACGAAGATAACCTACTTTTGCAACATTTGCCCTTAACTATATGAAGGAAAGAAGAAGTAAAAACCATTCCATCTGAAGCATAAGTAAATCACCCATCAAATGGTTTTGACATGAAGAAACGACATGGATTACAATAACGAATCAGCAGATGGCCTCGTGAATATTATTTTGATTGCCCGTGTATTTGATGAGATAAATATTTCCAGATGGCCGGGTCTTCTGCTCCCAGCACCCAGGCTGAAATGCCCCGCAGATGATATTTTGCCGCCAGTTGCCATCGCAATTCAAACGACCGCACATCTTCGATAAACAACCAGTCGAATACTCCACCATTTTCCCAGTAAGCCATGCTTTCTTTTTGATCATCAAGCCATTGGGGATGCAGCTGAAAGCGATGGATGAGGTCCTGCACGGTTGCATAGTTGATTTCATCGCGTGTGCTGTGTGCACCATGCACCGGATCGCCGACCGGATACCAGTAATCTGAATAAAGCGGCACGCCCAATGAAAATTTCTCCGCTGGAATACCCAGACTCAATACATATTGAATGATTCTTTCCATCCAGGGATAACCGGCAACCGGCCCCGGTGGCGTCAGTGCGGTATGTTGATCATAAGTCATGATCGATACAAAATCACTCACTGCTGCTATTGCAGGCAGATCGAAAGCACCCGACCAATTTTCATATACATATCTTTCGTATGAGGGATGCGCATTCATCGGAGTGGATTGTTCTGCTTTCACCACAGCACAGGAAATCCACAACCCATGAGCATGAAGACTATCGGCAGCCTGTTTGTAAAACGAAGTATATGCATCTCGATCGGCAACCGAGATATTTTCCAGATCAAACTGCCATCCTGCAAAACCAAATTGTCGGGCATAGGCTATCATCATGCGAATCGCTTCCAATCGAGAGGCAGGCCGATTAAGCAATTCATGAATAGCATGTTGATCAAAAGAAGCAAATAATGGTATTACCCGTATGTGTTTTTGCCTGGCGGTTGTTAATATGCGCATATCCATTTCACCATATATCACCCCCAGGCTGTCGATCTGATATACATCCGGACAAACAATAGATATTTCATCAGCATGTTGAAAAAAAGATTGTTTACTTTCCAGCGAATTGACCAGATAAAATAATCGTTCACCCCGAAACGATTGCGCACAGGCAATACGGGAAATGCCGGATATAAGGCATAAACAAAGCATACATACCGATCGCATATTTCAAATGATGTGCTCGAAGCGAAGATAGCTCCCTTTTTCTGGAAATGGCACGGAAACATGTCAGGCGTTTTTACCATGAGCTGGCGCGTAAAGCATGGACAAGATAAACCAGCGGGGCATTCCAGTTGATGGCGATTTCGTTGCAGGCATAAGCACAGCTTTCATCCACATAAGCCGCATCGGGTGCGTGGGTGGGATAATGCTCGCAATGATCCTGCATGCCGGGGTTGGGGCCTCCCACCAGCAGGCCGGGAACCGGCTCCGGTACATCATCTGCAATGGAAGGCCGGTGATGGGGATGCATGGGCGATCGGGCGCCGAAACCGGTTACGAAACAATAACCCGTGGCATTGCGCCCCAGCAAATAATCCAGATTGCCGGCCGCCGCCTGCCGGTATGCCGGGTTGTGGGTGAGTCGCCAGGCATACAGCAACACCATACCCTGATTGGCAGCCACCGCATTGCTACCCCATACAAAATCGTGTGCCCGTCCGCCCATCACGGTGGCAAAGGCGGCAAATGGATGATGCAACAACGTATCGGCAAGTTGCAAGAACTGCTTTTGAAGGCGCCTGTAAAAGTCTTCCGGAAGCGCCGTGTGATGCCGCTGAAGCCTGAAGAGGCTGAAATAAGCCAGTGCACGCACATCCGACCAGGTGGGCACGGTTGGCGGCAGGCTGGCCAGTGCCTCCACGTGATGCAGATATTGGTCTTCCCCTGTGGTCAGCCAGAGCTCTGTGGCCGCCCAGCACCATTCATCCTGCAAATCATCGTCGCCATACGCACCGGTAGTGATGACAGGATGAAATTGTTGATTCATTTTCTGTTGATCGTACACGAGGTGAGGATGCTGCAAGGCCCATTGCCAGGCCTTTTCGGCTGCATGCAGACAACGATCCGACAGTCCGGGCAACAGTTGGTTGTATGTTCGCAAAATACGCGAAGCCTGGGCCATCACGGCCGCAAAATCGAGCGTAGCCGTCGTACTCTTCTGCACCACAAAGCGCAAGGAATGATCTTCGGAAGGCATTTCAAATCCATCAAAAGCTGCAGATGTCAGTTTATGATACACGCCGCCGTCGTATGGATCCTGCATGGCCAGCATCCAGCGCAGGTTCCAGATGATTTCGTTTAAAATATCCGGTATCCCATTTCCGCTCTCCGGAATATGGGTAACGAGTGTATCCCAGTATTGAGGCATATCTTCATAAGCATCCATCAATGTGGCCATGGTAATGCCACTGTTTACGATGTATTTATTGTAATCCCCCGCATCATACCATCCGCCCGGAGCCGAAATATGCGTGCCCATAGGCCGCCATGGCGACGCCGCCGAAGGATGGATATACACCACCGTATCGGGATGCCCTGCAGCACGCGCCCATTTCCCGGCATAGGCCGGTAAAAGCGGCTCCGAACATCTCAAAAAATAATAGGCTTTTAATACCGCTTCACCCAGTGCCGCATACGGATCATCGGCAATCACAAAGAGCGCCGAACATCCATTTCCCGAAAGGCAAAGCCTGTATCTGCCCTCTTGATGACAGGTGCTGAAATCAAGTATAGCACAGTGGTTTCCCGTATAGCCATCTTCCACATAAGCCTGTGGAACGCCCTGCCATAACGTATCATGCCGTTGTTCATCGACCAGATAAGCCTGCATATCGGGCATGGTGTGTGATGCAGGAACCACCACAACGGCTATTTTTTTTGCCTGCACGGCATACCCGATCTGGTTCATGCTTATCCACACCCCGGGCGTGTCGGACTGCGATAAGGCATCCATCCCATGCAAAAGCACACCACTGCAAAAAGCTGCAGCCATCATCGTTTTCCTGAAAAAGCTACCGATCGTCATGCTTGCTGAATTTTCATCCATGTCGGGCTGGAACCTGCAGGAAAACAACCGCTCTTGCAGGAAGCGTGACCTGAATCTGCGGCGAAGCCATTGCACTGTAGGGCAAGATTTGATTGTAATTCGCAGGCCCTCCCGATACGCCGGCAGGGCCATAGCCGTTGATATATACTTTTCGGGAAAATTCGCCATTATCATTACCACCGGTGCAGGTAAACCAGTAATACCGGCTGGCCGGCGCAAAGTGATTAAGCAAGATCTGCACCGTTTGCGGCGTATTGCCCGTATTGATCAATACCAATCCGGCGGCAGGCCCCTGGCTGTATGAGGAAGCATAGCACAACACATCGCTGCTGCCCTGCACAGTGGAAGCCACCATCCGATCACCAAAAAACCGCTGAAAATAAGTCATCAGATAGAAAGCCGGACGAGGATTCCATTTAGGTGCACCGGGTTCATCGCCGATATTGAACATACCCATATCGTTGCCATTATCCCATCCATTGGCCAGATCCCATCTGCTGGCTTCACCGAATTGGTTTTTAATCAGTTCCCCCAGCACGATGGCCGCCTGTAAGCCCGCAATGTAGGATACCATTTGCATGGAACCGGTGGCAAAAATGTTCCACTCGGTGAGGGCTACAGGTTTCGGTGGAATGCCGTATTGAGCAAACTGTTGATTCAAATACTGCATGATGCGACCCGGCACAGATAGGCCACTATCGATGATTTCCGCAGCGGTGGAGTTTTTTTGATAAGGCGTGAAATAATCATGTACGATGAAGAAATCGGCCTTCTGCCCGGCTGTAGTCAATACGCCGGCATTCCAACCTTTATCGGTGGCGGTTTGCCAGGAAGCCGGAGGTGCATCCAGCAATTGGGCGCCGATGTATATGGTGGCGCCTATTTCACGAGCCGCAGCACGCATGGAATCGGCGAAGATGTTAAAATGCTGTCCGTACAGCTGACCCGTGATGATGGCCGGTTGTCCATCCTGATTGGTTGTGGTGTCAATTTGATAACTGGCTTCCCAGGTGCCGTTGCTTTCGTTGCCTATTTCCCAGTACCTGGTGCGACCATGGTCGTAGCGTACCCAGTCGGCGGCCAGATGCGCAGCGGTTTGTACGGGATGAGGCCCTGTGCCATAGCGGGCATAGGCATAGTTCACCGTGAGGATGCCTTCACTATGGGTTTGTTGCAGCATCTGGTAATAATGATCTATCGATAATGTCCAGCTCTGTGTATTCATGCCAAACCAGTATCCCGCAGGGGTTTTATGACCGTTTCCATCATACAGGCTATCGGGCACATCGGGCGGAGGAGCAGACGATTGGTTCCAGAAATATAGATCGCTGATGCTGCCGCCGGGTCCACGGATGATATGCGGCGCCAGATCGGTGATGTATTGCAGCAAAACCGGTTCAGTAACCATCTGTCCCATCCACGTGTTGGCGTTGTTGCCAAATACATAAGGAGATACTTTCGTGATCACCTGATTCATATCAACCTGAACGGTCACTGTGGCTTTTCCCGCTGGCATCAGGGTGTCACGATACTGTGTGGGTGCCGTATAGGCTTTCGGCTGCCAGCTGTTCATAAACCAGCCGATGGTTGCCGCAACGGGCGGGTCAACAGGTTGATAAACGGTATCGAGCTCGTTGCCCGGGTTACCTCCTCCGCTATTTTCAGGAGCAGGCGATGATGATTTCTTGCAGGAAAAACAGCATATACCCCAAACAACGCCTACGATAACAACGAAGAAAAAATGTATTCTCAACATGCAAATCGATTAATTCAGGAATAACGTAAAACATGCATAAGCCATTGCCC
>ERZ795043.601-NODE-601-length-26485-cov-33.385168_pt1 | contig 26485 bp, 26 predicted proteins | sample MGYA00375127_ERZ795043 | MGnify/ENA primary metagenome ERZ795043 (study PRJEB30172, sample SAMN05518447) | compost metagenome | isolation source: Feedstock adapted compost from Newby Island compost facility, Milpitas, CA | place: USA:Newby Island compost facility... | reverse complement strand
ATCGACTTATTGAGCCTCTCAGTCGGCGGTGCTGACCCTAATAAGTCGATATCATCGACTTATTAGGCCTCCAACCAGCAGCAGCAACCCCGATAAGCCGGCCTCGCCGGCTTATTGCGGCATTTGCTCGGCTTCCAGGCATTTATAAGCCGGCACCACCGGCTTATTGCACGCGCGGGAAGCGGACAAAACGCAGAGGGAGCCGGCCTCGTCGGCTGATCGAATGTGATGCGGAGTCTGACGCAACAAAAAAGGCTGCCCATCGCCCTTGAATGACCGGGATGGCGATGAGGACAGCCTTTTTCTTTTCTTGAACAACCGGACCGATAGTTTCGCCGGTTCTCTCATCAGTCCGCTTAATACTGCAGCCCCGGGTACAGCGGATATTGCGCCGTCAGGTCTTTTACGATGCCGCGCGCTTTTTTGAGGACCGCTTCGTCTTTCGGGTTTTTCAGCGTCATGGCGATCACCTGGGCGATCGTCCGCATCGCGTCCTCGCCCATGCCGCGCGACGTGACCGCCGGCGTGCCGATGCGGATGCCGCTCGTAATGAACGGGCTCGTCGGATCGAACGGAATCGCGTTCTTATTAACCGTAATGCAGACGGAATCCAGCACCTCTTCGGCTTCCTTGCCGGTAATGTTCAGGTTGCGCACATCCACCAGCATGAGATGGTTGTCGGTGCCGCCGGAGACGAGGTTCAGCCCTTCCGCCATCAGCGCTTCCGCCAGCACTTTGGCATTGGCCACGACCTGGCGGGCGTAATCCTTGAACGAAGGCTGCAGCGCTTCGCCAAGCGCCACGGCTTTGGCCGCGATGATATGCATCAGCGGCCCGCCCTGGGTGCCCGGGAACACGGCTTTGTCAATGGCGGCGGCCCAGGGCTGACGGCACAGGATCATGCCGCCGCGGGGACCGCGCAGCGTCTTGTGCGTCGTCGTGGTCACAAAATGCGCGTGGGGCACCGGGCTCGGATGGAGTCCTGCGGCCACCAGACCGGCGATGTGGGCCATATCGACCATGAACAGCGCCCCGACGTCCTGGGCGATCTGCGCCATCGCTTCAAAATCGATGATGCGCGGATAAGCGCTGGCTCCGGCCACGATCAGGCGCGGACGATGCTTGAAGGCGGCTTTGCGCACTTCGTCGTAGTCGATCATGAACGTTTTCTCGCTGACGCCATAGGCAACGAAATTGTACAGCATCCCGGACGCGTTCACCGGGCTGCCGTGGGTCAAGTGCCCCCCATGGGCCAGGTTCATGCCCAGCACGGTGTCACCCGGCTTGAGCGCCGCCAGATACACGGCCATGTTCGCCTGGGCGCCGGAGTGCGGCTGCACGTTCGCATGCTCGGCTCCGAACAGCTCCTTGGCGCGGTTGCGTGCGATCTCTTCCACGATGTCCACGTACTCGCAGCCGCCGTAGTAACGCTTGCCCGGATACCCTTCCGCGTATTTGTTCGTCAGCACCGTGCCCATGGCTTCCATGACGGCCTGGCTGACGATGTTCTCGGAAGCGATCAGCTCGATGTTGTCGCGCTGGCGGCCCAGTTCCAGATTCAGGGCTTTGACCACTTCAGGGTCTTGCTGGTGAAGTTGGCTCATTTCGGGTTTACCCTCCTGAAAATTTGGTTGAATCAGGCTAAGGCCTTAAATGAATATAAATATGAAAATGCGGCTAATCCGCAAAGGTTGTCCTCGCGCTTTGAACATCAACCGCACGGGCCCGATGCCGCGTCATCCCGCTCCAGCTCGTACACCGCCCGGGCTCCGCCGATCAGCTTGGGCCGCGTGTATGCCGCGGTGACGCGCGCCTCGCCGATCCACCGGACGGAAGGGCGAAACGGCACCGCCACGGGGCGCAGATGCATGCCGATCATCGTCTCGCCAATGTCGATTCCGGCGTGAACCTGCACGCTTTCCACGAGGCACGGTTCTTTCATCTGCCGGTACGCGTATGCGGCCATGGATCCGCCGGCCCGGGGCACGGGAACCGCCGACACGATCGTCCAGCCCATCCGTTCGGCCAAGGCGCGCTCCGCCGCCAGGGCGCGGTTCAGATGCTCGCAGCACTGCCATACCGCTTCGAGACCGAGCCGCTGAAGAACCCGCGATACGCCCTCATGGATTTCCGCCGCCGGAGCCAGGGAGCCGGCCGTGCCGATGCGCCGCCCCGCCACTTCGCTGGTGCTGGCGCCGATCACGACGATGTCTCCGGAACGAAGATTTCCGGCTTCCGCCAGCTCGGTCAGGATCCGTTCCACCTGATCGGCAATCTGCGCCATGCGAAAACCTCCTTCCAAACCCCCGCTCATCCGGCATATCCGCATCTAACGCGCGCCGGCTCACGGCTGCGCCGCATGCTTTACTTCGATCTCCGCCACTTTGCGGATGCGGTTTACGTGGCGCTCTTCACCGGAAAACGGCGTCTCAAGCCATGTCTTGACGATTTCCTCCGCCAGTCCCGGCCCGATGACCCGCTCGCCCATCGCCAGCACGTTGCTGTCGTTGTGCTCCCGCGTCGCTTTGGCCGAAAACACGTCATGCACCAGCGCGCAGCGGATGCCGGGCGTCTTGTTGGCGGCGATGGACATGCCGATGCCCGTGCCGCAGATCAAAATGCCGCGGTCGGCCTCCCCTTTGACGACCATCTCGCAGACCGGAATCGCATAGTCCGGGTAGTCCACCGAATCGGGACAGTCGCAGCCCACGTCCAGCACCTCGTGCCCCAGCTTTTTCAGAAGCGACACAATATGTTCTTTCAGGCGGAATCCGCCGTGATCCGCTCCGATGGCAATTTTCATGCCGCTGCCTCCTTTGCATATTTACAGAAGTATTATACCTGAACCTGTCCTTAAAAAGACAAAAAGAGCCTTACGCGCTCCAGGAGCGCGTCTGCTCTTTGCCCAGGCGACCGGCCGTATATCCGGTGCTCCCCCGTGGTTAAATCCACTGCGTCGCCAGTTACACCGGAACTACCTATATGTACTTTCATCATAAAGGAGCCATCCGCAAAAATCAATCCGTATCCGCCAACCGGCCCGGCTCCGCCATCGGACGGATCATGCGCCATGCGCGATTCGGAACGCGCGAAGCTTACCCCAGCTTGTCCAGTGCGCGTTTGAGAGCCGCCTCGATTTCCGCCGCGCTTTGCTCGTACACTTCCAGCGAACCGCCAAACGGGTCGGCAATGTCCAGATCCGGCAGGCGGCTTTGCAGTTCTTTCAGCCGTTCCTCTTTTTCCTTGTCCCACTCTTGCCCCGTGACCAGGCTGATCTGGTATTCCGCCAGGAGCCGGTCCGCTTCTTCCAGATCCTTGGCCGCCTGATCATCCTGCAGCGAAAATTCCTTGAGGGTGTGGGTTTTGTCCGCGGCATCCGGATATTTGCCAATAATCATCCGCTTGTGGGAAACGGTCATCGTCAGCACCAGGTCCGCCCATTCCACAAGCTCGCCGGTCAGCGCGCGGGAAGGACCGGGAATTTCCAGCTGCCGCCTGCGCAGCACCTCCTCGGCGCCCGCCGACAGCGGAAATCCGTCCCTGGCGGCGATGCCGGCCGAGCGCACCTCGATCTCTTTGCCCGCCTTCCGCGCCAAGTCCTTCAGCATGGCTTCCGCCATCGGGCTGCGGCAGGTGTTGCCCGTGCAAACGAGAAGAATTTTGCGCATAAATTCCCCTCCTTCCCTTTCATTAAAACAGAAACAAAAGGCCGAACGCAAACAAAATCGCGCCGCCGAACGCTTCGCCGTACCCGCCCAGCGACCGGCCGACCCGCCTTCCCAAAAGCAGCCCGAAGCCGCTCATCAGTCCGCCGAAGAGACCGAACATCAAAACGGTGATCAGGATCGGGCCGGAAAACAGCCCCAGCGACACCCCGACGGAAAAAGAGTCCATGCTCACGCTGAGCGCAAAAACGAACAAACCGGCGGCGGAACGGTAGTCCATCCATTCCGCATGCTCGCCCTTCAGCGCACAGTAGACCATATGTCCGCCGAGAAGCAACAGCAGCGCTCCGCCCGCCGCCGTCGCCACGCTGCCGAGCAGGGTGCTCACATATTGGCCCGTCACCATGCCGCCCAGCGGCATGAGCACGTGAAACAGCGCGATGACCGCGCTCAGCCTCGCGGCATCCCGGATCCTGACCCCTTCTTTCATGCCGATGCCGATTCCAAGGGAAAACGCATCCATCCCCAGCGCCGCAGCCATAAGCAAAACCGCGATCCATTGCCCGGCGGAAGCGGACAGCTCCAACATGTTTTACCCCCAGTCCACCTTCGGAACCGCCGTCCCGCGGCCCGAAGGTTGCGCCACAAAGCGCTTGTACTCCTCTTCAGAACATATGCGGACAAGAGGGGCAACATGCGAAAAAGGCCCATGAAGCGCCGGCTGTGACCGGGGCCCGCGCCGGCGCATCGGCAAGCAAACCGGGGCCGGACGCGCTCCTTCTCCTTTGCCGCCTGTGCGGCCAACCGCCAAACGCCCGGAACCGGCTACACCGCCAGCACCCGTCCGCCCGCCGCCTTGCGCAGCCGGTTCATGAGGGCAGCGCCGATGCCGGTCTCGGGAAAACCTTCCGCGACGATGAACGCCAGATTCCGCCGGTCGCATTCCCGCAGCACCGCATAGAGCTGCCGCGCGGCGCTTTCCGGCTCCCGGCGGGACCCGCATACCAGCACCTCGTCGGCGGCGCCGGCGTACTGATCCGCATGCTCGGCGCATGCGATGATGCCGACCCGGCGGCCGGACGAACGGGCGGAGGCCGCTAGCCTGCGGACTTCCCCGATCATTCGCTGCGGGTCTTCGCTGACCACCAGCAGCATTTCCCCTTGCGGGGCATAATGCGCGTATTTCATGCCCGGCGAGCGGGGTGCCCCTTGCGCGGAGCCGGCCGCATCATCTTCTTCCGCCGGCTCGCGGGAGCCCGCCGTCACCACGCGGGCCGACGGACCCGCCGCTTCCTGCAGCGCTTCCGCCGTCACCCCGCCCGGCCTCAGCACGTGGATTTCATCGCCCAGCACGCGCACCACCGTGGACTCCAGGCCGACGCCCGCCGGGCCGCCGTCCAGCACGCCGTCGATCCGGCCATCCAAATCCTCCAGCACATGGGCGGCGCTCGTCGGACTCGGCCGGCCGGATCGGTTGGCGCTGGGCGCGGCCACCGGGCAACCGGCCAGGGCGATCAGGCGGCGGGCCAGCTCATGGGCGGGCACCCGGACCGCCACCGTGTCAAGCCCTGCCGTAACCAGCGGAGAAAGCGCGCCGGGCTTGACCGGCACCACCAGCGTCAGGGGCCCCGGCCAGAAGGCGCGGATGAGCCGCTCCTCCACATCGCTGACGGGGCCGGCGGTCAGCTCAGGCAAATCTTCCGCCGATGCCAGATGCACGATCAGCGGGTTATCCGCCGGCCGCCCTTTGGCCTCGAAAATCCGCCGGACCGCATCGCCCTTTCTCGCGTTGGCGCCGAGCCCGTACACCGTTTCCGTGGGAAACGCAACAATGCCGCCTTCCGCAATGGCGGCGGCGGCTTCCTGCAAGCTGGCGGGCTGATCCGCCAGCCAACATTTCGTCCGGATCATGCTCATGAAACCTTCCTGTCCGTTTTCATGAGGCCATTATAGCATATTGTGAGGACTTCGGTCAGGCAAACAGCCCGCCCAGCAAACGGGCCAGTTTCTTCAGCATTTCCCAGAGAAAGAAACGGGGCTTGGGCCGCTCATCTCCGGCAGCGCCATCCTCACCGGACGGCTCGCCGTCCGAAGGCTGCCGCGCCGCATCCGCCTGCCCCGCAGGATCCGGCGCCACTGCCGCCGTGATGCAAAGGGGCGGAAACAGCACGCACCACCAGTTGGCCCCCTGGCCGTCGCCCAAAGTGATGCGGAGCGCTTCATACTCTCCGGCTTCATAGACAGTTCCCGCAAATTGTTTGGCCGGAAAAGGAAACTTCCCCAGCTCCACGGCCGCGGCATAGGGGGCTCCCAGTTCCGCAAGCGCCCTGTCCGCGGCCGACTGAATCTCACCAAGCCGCGAGGAAATTAGCGCATGGGCTTCGTCATAGGTTTCGGGCATCGGCCCCCAGGACAAAATGACGTCTTCCACGCGCCCGCGCACCGCCTGTTTGACCTCCTGGTCGTACGCGGAATCGGAATGCGCCAGAATGCGGATGCGGATCGCCTCATCCGGAATCCGGCTTGCTTCGCGGGATGCCGCATAGGCGTTCCCGATAAAGCTCGCAAAATTTGCCGCACACATCAAAGAAACAAGGATCATGCCCGCAACTTTATGCCAACCAGAAAAAAAATGACAGCCAAGACGCCGCATTGCCGTTCTCTCCCCAAGGCGCCCGTCGGCGCCGCAATGCGTTCCGGAACGTCCTAGCCATCAGTATGTCCGTTCTGCGAATCTATAAACCTATCAAGCGCAAATTTGCCGCGGCACGAAAACAAGTCCGCCTGACCGCCTATTTCCGCCGCTCCGGATTCCAGCCGCCTCCGCCGCTTCCGCTCCCGCCGGAGGAACCGCCCGGCTGGCCGGAGCCTCCGCTTGAACCGCCGGTGATGAGTGACGTTGTGCCGGTCTGAAAGTGAACGTTAAGAGCATGATGATTTTGATTGTTATAATTCCCGCCGATGGCAATATTGCCTCCAGCAGTCCATGTGATAGAATTTCTGACAATAACATCTCCAGCGATCAGGATGTCGCCATGAGATTCAATTCGATTATTTTTTGCATTGATTTCATAGGAGCCCGCCAAAAGATCTTGACCCGTTACAATTTGCGAGTTCTGTGACATAAAATAAATCTTGTTTTCCACCACCATCTTGCCACCGACGGAAAAGTTGTTAGGGGAAGAATGAATGGTGATTTCATTCGCATAAAAATTGCCTTCAGCAGACAAATTTATATTATTGGAGAGGGAAAATTGGCCCAGGACATAAAAGTTTCCGCCCTTGGCATACTTGACATCCTGACAATTCTTTTGCAGTCCGTCCAGATTCATTACCGTAATCGAATGTGACTGATACGGTTGATAATTTCCATTTACGATCACATCACCATAAACGGTTAGATTCATTGCCGCAGTATTGTTGTATCCGTTCCTAAATATGACCGCGCCATATACCGTTATATTGTCAGGACTTTGCCAAAAATTCGGTGAACTGTCAAAGAATATATAAACCGGATGGCAGGGGCTTCCAAAGGTAAGATTACTGAAATCACGGCCACTATAGGGTCCCGGAGGAAGCCGAAGTGCTGTCGGCCCTTGAATTTCGCTCACAATTTGTGTCCAATTGTTACGGTCCAAGCATTGGCCGCCTTTAGCCGCCGGATCGCAATTTTTGACGATTTCATTTAGGATTTGATCGCTAGTATCCGGTATATTAAACAAATCATATATATCCGAAATATAAGAGTTGTATAAATCTGCTGCATTTTTTTTGTATGTGTTTATCGCTTCAGCGATGGCGTTTTGGATTTCCGAGTTATTCTTTACAGCTTCTTCGCTGATATTTTCAATATGATTTTTTGCTTGATCGTAATTTCCGCCCACATAGAACGAATGATTTCCCGGCAAAACTTCTTCCCTTTCGCTATCATCTGTCGTAATCCAAATATCGCCCTGATCCTCGCCGCTGCTGCCATCGGACGGCTCAAACGCAAACTCGATTGTCTTGACCCGCTCCACAGGGCCTTCGGCGGCTTTGGCCGTGACGGTTACGACGTATTCCGTGCTTGCGCCCTGCGGCTCCTGCAATTGCATGGAAAATTCGACGGGTATCCCCTCGGGTGTTGCCAATTCTATTGCGTTTTGGGCAAAGCCGGGGAAATTCCGCAGGTAATCCGCGCGGCTCACGTTTCCGTTTTCATCATACTCGCCCAAATAAGCAAACAGCGCGTCCATCGCGCTGACGGCCAGGTTGTCGGCAAGCTTCCGGTGATGATAGGAAGTTTCGGAAAGTTCGGAGCTGTACATCATTTTGAGCAGAGAAGGGCCGGCGATGGCCAACACCACCGCGATCATCACGACATACATCAGCAGCGCGGCGCCGCGCTCATTGTTCCCGTATGCCATACACGCCTCCCCCTTGCCGCCGAATCCTGCCGTCAAGCCGGCACGCTCATCAATTTGAAGCTCAGTTTCCTCGTTTCCGCCGCAGCCTCGCGAATGCCGCTGACATTCACGTTGCTGACTTCAAACGTAACGCTCAAATCCAATGTGCGGCGGTCAGCATCCACAACCGCGGAAAAATCAGTGACGTTGCCGGCAATCACAGAACCCGGCGAAATCAAATCAGCGGCCCCCAGGTCATTGCCATCTTCGAGTTCATGCATATTAAGTGTCTTGCTGCTCGGATCGTACACCAGCGCACGGGCCCGCAGGCCATTGTAGTATCGCAGCTGATGGCTATCCACCTGATAGACCGCATCAATCGCATCCGCAAGTTCCTCTTCCAGCCGTTCCATCACGTTTCTGATCTCTGTCTGATCCACATAGCGCTGCATGCCCGATTCCGATACGTGAAACAAAGACTGGTACAGCATGATGACCACGGCCAGCAATATGCCGGTCAGCGCCAAAGCCGCCATCAGTTCCATCAGCGTCAGACCCCGGCTGTCGCGCAGCATCAGCCATTCCCCCATGAAACGGTGACGGTCATCACTTTCAGTTCGCCATTCACCCTCACGATGGCCTGCAGCGATTTTTGCCTCGTGCCGGTCAATTCCGCCGGATACTGGTATGGAGTGCTCTTTTCAAATTCGCTCAAAGCAACCTGATGGCAGTTCACCGTAAACCCGGCCTCGGTTTTGGGCCAGCCGGAACCGCCGCACGACGCGGGATTGCCTTGCGCTTCCCGGAGCGCTTTTTCCGCGATCTCCACCGCTTTTCTTTCCACGGACGAATTGTGCTCAAACAGCACCCAGTTGCCGGACAGGCTCATGAAAGCAACGATCACGATGCCCAGAAGCACGGCGGCCCCCAGCACTTCCATTAAAGTGAACCCGCTGTCCGTGCGGCTCCTTGTCGTCTCCGGCATTTTCCCCGTTCCTCCCGCGCCGTCATTGACCCATTTCGTTCATGATGGTTTGCAGCCTGTTCAAAAGCAGCCGCTCGTTGCTTTGGAAAATGTCCATGGCGAGATCGTAATCGTCCAGATTCCGCGTTGCCCAGCCGGTATGCAAAAGCTCCGCCGCCGCGCGGATTTTCGTCAGCCACTCTACGATGTCGGAAAGATCCCGTTCGCGGTCATGCTCGTTCAATTCGGTGGCGAACCGGACCAGCCGGTCATAGCGTTCGGCAGCTTCTTGCAGAAGATCCAGATCGTCGCCGCGCAAAGCCTCGGCCATCGAGCGCATGATGCTGTCGTTTTCCATGATGATGTATTGATAAAGCCCCTGACGGCCGGCCAGATTCAGCGCGGACCACCGGTTCGGCGTGAACGTGTACTCCACCGCCTGGATCTCCGGGTTCCAGCTCACTTCCGCGCCCAGCCGGATGCCGAGCTCGCGCATCGGCACGTAGACGGTGCCTTCATAAATGATGGCTTCCCTGGAAATGGGCACATACTGGTTGTTGATGACCAGCTGGATTTTTTCAAAATAAGCGCCGATCTCCTTATAGGTGCTGCTGCCGTTTGCCCACACGGCGCCTCCGCCTGCCAATATCAGCAGGATGGCCATTGCTGCGGCCATTTTCTTGTTCACTTGCGCTGCCCCCTTACTGAATCGCCGATTGCCGGAGCATGTCCGCAAAAAGCCGCTCCCCGGCCATCGGATTCCGCTCTTTGCGCTCCGAATCCGGACTTTCCGGCTGCGGCACGTCCGGAAAACTGCTCTTGTATCCGTCCGCCTGGAAAATGCTGATGGACATGGTCAGCTGCACGGGCAAATATCCGGCAGCTTCGCCGCTGTCCGAATCGGGCTCCGGTTCCATGTTCCAGGATTGAATGGCCACAATCCGCTCGAGGGACTGAAGCCCGCCCATCATTGCGAGAACCTGTTCATAGGAACCTTGCACCGTCATGTTCAGGCGAATCGGCGTAATCTTTCGCATTTTTTCCTCCGAATTGGCCCCGGCATCTTCTTCATCCGAAGCAAGATCGCCCCCGTTTTGCAGCTTCGCCAACAAATCCGTCTCCGGATCGGTTTCTTCTTGCGTTTCTTCCTCCGCCGTCAGCATCGTGATCACGGCGCCGCTGGTGCGCTCCAGCATTTGCAGCGAGGCCAAAAATTCCGGCATTTCCTCCGTCAGCGGAACCCGCTGCGCCAGCTTTAGGACGGCGGCGGGATCGACCCTCTCGGGAAGCGGCGTGCGCTCCAGCTCTTTCAGCTTGCGCTCCAGCTCCGCATGTTTAAACCGGATCTCGGCTTCCTCCTTAAGCGCCGGAAAGATCGTATACCAGATGAGCAGCGCAAGGACGGCAACGGCTGCCGCCAGCGCCGCCAGCAGGATGGCGCCCGGCTGGCGGAGGCGCTCCCGGAAGTGGGCAAGCCGCTCGGATGCAGCCATTTTCGCGTTCATGTTCCAGCCCCCCGACCCGCCTGGATGTCCGCCGCCGCTTTCGCCTTGAGCTCAAACAAAACCAGATAGGGATAGTAGACTTCCGGCTTCGGCTTCGTTTCAGCCGCATCTGGCGAATCCGCGGGCCCTTCTTGCGGCGGCGTGCCCTTGAATTGCGTAAGCCGCTCCCTTGCCCGAAGCAGCTCCTCCATTTCAAATCCGCCGCCGGCAAACGGATCTTCCGCTTCCGATTCCGCGCCGGCGGCCGTTTCGCCGGATTTCGCCCGGCTCCCGCCGTCCGGGCTTTTTCGCCCGAATTGCTGGTATTCCGCTTCTTTCGTCACGATTTCCATCAGTTCATCCAGAATGTCGCCGGAAGGCAGCGCCTGGCCGCCGGCGCTTTCCGCCGGCAGCTCATCCCGAACAGGAGGTTCCGGCGCGGGGTTTGCCTCATTTTCCGGCGCCGGCTCCGCCACCGTTTTTTGCGTCTGCGCGATGCTGCTTACTTTTACGGACTCCATGAGCGGTGAACCGCGCAGGCGAATCATGTAAGCGACGATATCTTCCCAGCGGGAAAACTCCATCGACAAACGCAGGATGCCTTCCCCGCTGGCCGACATCTCCAGCGTCCTGGATGCTTCGGGCATCAGGCCCGTCACTTCCGCCAGCACGGGCAGCCAGTCGCGGCGGCCGGCATCCAGCATGGCCACCGCGTCGCGATAAGCCTGATAGTCGGCCAGCGCCGGATCGGGATGGCGGGCTTCGGAAAGCTCCTTATAATGCGATTCCATGCGGGAAATTTCCTCTTTCAGCGACTGCAGGTCCGAATCATGGCTCAAATGCCAATACAGCACCGCCCCGCCGATGGCCAGCGTCAGGCAGCCGATTAAAGCGAGCAAGGGCCGGAACGCCTTTTCGGCAAAAGGCTTGCGCGGCAGCAGGTTGATGTCTCTCATGCGGACTGCTCCCTGAGCGCCAGCCCGATCGGCACAGCCAGCGCAGGAAATAGCCGATCGAATTGGGGCAGCGGCGATGATACGACGCGGGGCTCGATCATCCGCACCTCCGGCGTCAGCCTTTCCGCCAGCAGGCTGCCGATTTCCGAAAGGCGCGGAGCGTCCCCGGCCAGCAGCACGCAGCCGAACTCATGCTCCCGATGGTTCAGGGAATAGCGGTAAAAATTCATCAGCCTTTCGATTTCGTCCGCCAGCTCAAAGGCCGCCGCCCTGAAGCTGTAGTCCGGATCGGACATATCAAACGGGGAAAGGGCGATATCGCCGCCGATTTCTTCCCGGGCGCCGAAATTGACCGGAATATTGCGGGTGATTTGCAGCGCATGGCCGTAAAAAATGCTGAGGTCCGCGGCGTTTTCCCCCACGTCCGCGACGATGACGGCGCCGCCTGCGGGGAAGTCCTGCGTGCCGGCAAGAAGCCTGCGCAGCGAAAAAGGCTTGATTTCCAGGCTGCGAATGTTCAGTCCCGCCTCCCGGATCATTTCCGCGTATTCGATGGCCTGCTCCCGCGGCGCCGCTGCCAGCAGGATGTCGCATTGCGGCGCATCTTCCGCCTCAGGCCGGTCGTTTTCCGCAAAAATCGCTCGCGCGCCGAAGGCGGGCTCCAGCGCCGCGGCCGCTTCCACCATGCCTTGCGCCGTTTGGCCGGATGGGACGGTTTGCTTCGGTTTGCGCTTGATTTGCTTCTTTTTTCGGGGCGGATGGTCCGAACCGCTCAGTTTCACAAAATCATATACCGGATGGTCAAACGGCAAGTGCATGTTGTGCCTGATTTCGAAATCGATGACTTTGCGCAGGTCCGCTTCGGGCAAATCGGGCATTTTCATGAACCGGACGGTCACCAGCGTGCCGGGCAGCAACACGTGCGCGCGGCGCGTGCGCAGCCGGCTGCGGCTGACGATTTTGCGCAGCGCAAAAAGCACCTCATCCCGCTCCCGGATGCGGCCGTCGGTGACGGCGCCCTCCGGCAAACGCTCCACGGCGGATTGGGTCAGCACCGGCTGTCCCCGCTTTGGAATGCAGATCTCCGCGAGCTTGACGGCGTAATCGGAAATTTCGATGCCGAGGGCGTACCGGTTCGGTTTGATCAGCCTGAATATGGAGAACCCGGGTTTGCTCATGGGCCGTCCGCCTCCTGCCATCGTGGTGTTCTGTGGGTCATCGGTTTGTCTGCTAAGGTTAGTCCGTCATTGCAGCCATGCGAAATAGAGGGCGAGCGCGCGTTCTCCGAAGGTGTACGTCAAGAGAGCGCCAAGCGCAATGAACGGCCCGAACGGAATGTGCATTCTTCTGCGGTATTTGCCCGCCAGCGCCAGGATGAGCCCGTACAGGGACCCGAGCAGGCTGGCGGCAAAAATGGACAGCATCGTCAGTTTGAAGCCCAGCATCAGGCCGACAAACAGATAGAGCTTGATGTCGCCTCCGCCCATGCCGCCGCGGCTGATCACCGCCAAAGCCATCAGGATGCCGCTGCCGGCGGCGGCTCCCAGCGCGTAATCCCACCAGGGCAGCGGGTGGGAATAAAGCCGCGCCGCCAGGCCCGCCGCGATGCCGAAGGCCACCAGCTTGTCAGGGATCACCATTTCCCTGAGGTCCGTATGCGCGGCGGTGATGAGCACACTGGCCAGGAGCAAGGCGGCGGCCAGTTCCGGGGTAAAGCCCGTCTTCCAGGCCACCAGGGCAAAAGCGGCCGCCGCCGCCAGCTCGCCCGCAGGATAGGCGGGCGAAATGCGGCCGCGGCAATAGCGGCACCGGCCCCGCAGCAGCACGCAGCTGAGCACCGGAATCAGGTCCGCCGGCCGAAGCGGATGGCCGCAATGGACGCAATGCGACGGCGGATAGGCGATGGATTCGCCCTTGGGCAGCCGGATGGCCACCACGTTGAGGAAACTGCCGATGATGAGGCCCAGCAGGGCCGCCGCTGCGGGTAACCAGGCGAAAATATCAATTCCCCCCTCATGAACTTGGCTGCACAAAAAACCCGAGCACAGAAAAAGCGTACTTTTAGTGCTAAAGTGCACTTTATTGGGGCGTTTTCAGCCAGAATTTGGGTCATCAAGTGCCAAAGTGCGCCTCATTTCGCTGAAAACCGGCCATTCCAAGGCGAAGAATCAAAATCAAGCGCACTTTAGCACCCGAGCTTTCGGAAACACACGTATCGGGCAATATCAAGTGCACTTTAGCACTTGGCCCATCATTTCTGCTGAATCAGCGATGAGTCGCCACGACAAATTTCGCAATTCGGATGCCGGGGAGAGGACGCGCGCCGGGCGCGGCCTCTCCTGGCATGTGTGTTACCAATTCATTTAATCTTCATTCAAATGTGCTCTCATTGATTGGTATCTCTTGGTCATTATTATCCTTACCATACACTTCAACCTTATAAGTGTTGCTTTCCAGCGTGATGTTGACTTTTGTAAACTCTTTAAGCCTGTCCGATTGAACTTTCGGAAGATCATTCAAATAACCGTCTGACTGGAGTTGGTTGAGCGCCACGTCTCCTGTCGTTCCTTTCACCATGGCATAACGCAGCCCGGCATCCTTGATGACCCTGTAACTGCTAAGGTCCGCATTGAGCTTCGACTGACGGATGATGCTGCTGACCGAAGGCACGGCGATGGCCGCGATAATTCCGAGCACGACAATGACCGCGAGCAGCTCGATCAGCGTCAGCCCTTTCTGATTTTTGAACAGTTTCAGCCTTTTGTTCATGATGGTTTCCATGGCATTTTCCTCCCTTTTGGCGTTTGCTTTATTTTAAAAATGCATACTGAACAAGAACTGAATATTGATTTACATATTTTGCATATTCTGGGCGTTCTCCAGGATGGTGAACATCGGCAGCAGCATCGCCGAAACGATGCCCCCGATGACAACCGCCATCACAAGGATCATGAGCGGCTCCAGCAGCGATTTCAGGCGGTCCGACATGTGCTCCAGATCCGCCTCGAAGAAGTCCGCTGCTTTTTCCAGCATCGCATCCAGCGCGCCGGATTTTTCCCCGACCGCCATCATGTGCTGAGCCATGAGCGGAACGAGCCAAGGGTGCCGGAAGCCTTCCACCAGCGGCCGCCCGTCGCGCACCAGCGTGCGCGCGTTCAGAATCAGCTGCCTGAACACTTCGTTGCCGACCACGTTGGCGACGATGGACAGGTTCTGCATCATCGGAATGGCGGCGGCATGGAGCGAGCTGAATGTGCGGCTGAACCGGGCGATGGCCTGCTTTCGCCGCAGCAGGCCGAAGATGGGCATCCGCAGGCTGGCGTAATCCAGCGCGAAGTTCCCTTTGGGAATGCGGCGGATCGCTTTCAAAACGAGCGGGATGCCGATGATCGCCAACGGCACCACGTACCAATGGTGCAAGAAAAAATCGCTGATGGCCATGACAATGCGGGTCGGAATCGGCAGCTCGATGTCCATCTGCCGGAAAGTTTCCACATACCTGGGAACCACAAACAGCATCATCATCGTGACCACCGCCACCGTCATGACGCCCATGACCGCCGGGTAAATCATGGCCGATTTGACCTTCGCCTTCGTGTGGTGCTCCTTTTCGTAAAACACGGCCAGCCGCTCGAGCATTTCATCGAGCTTGCCGCTGACTTCGCCGGCGCGGACCATGTGGACAAAAACGGTCTTGAACACGGACGGAAACTTGCTGGCCGCAGTTGAAAGCTGCATGCCCTGCTGCATGTCATCCGCCAACTCGCGCAGCACCTTGCGGAAAGGCTTGCTGGTCGTTTGCTCCGCCAGCGCCCGCACGCCGTCCAGAAGCCCGACGCCCGACTTGTACAGCGTCGCGAGCTGCCGGCAAAACACCACGAATTCGGCGGACTTCACCCGCGGCGCCATCAGCGTGGAAAGGTCCCGGTGCAGGATGCTGCGGCCCTGGTCCGCCAGCTTCATGATCCAGAGTCCCTGGCTGCGAAGCTCTTCAATGGCCGCCTGAAAGTTTTGCGCCTCGATGACGCCCCGTTTGCGGAAACCCGCGCCATCCACGGCGAGATACCGAAATTTGGCCATGGCTCGTCACCCCCACTGCAATTCGGCAAAACCAAACATCGCTTCCCTGGCCGCTTCGGCGGTGATGAGCCCTTGCGCCAGAAGCTCCCTGAGCGACATTTCCATCGTCTGCATGCCCATCGCCTTGCCCGTCTGCATGACGGAGCGGATCTGATGCACTTTTTCCGACCGGATCAGGTTCGCCACGGCCGGCGTGTTCACCATCACCTCAAAGGCGGCCACCCGGCCCCTGCCGTCCGCCCGGGGCAACAGGCGCTGCGCGATGACGCCCAAGAGCACGGAAGCAAGCTGAACGCGGATTTGCTGCTGCGCTTCATGGGGGAACACGTCGATGATCCGGTCGACGGTCTGCGGCGCATCCGCGGTGTGCAGCGTGCCGAACACCAGGTGGCCGGTTTCCGCCGCGGTAATGGCGATGCTGATCGTCTCCAGATCGCGCATTTCGCCGACGAGCACCACATCCGGGTCCTGGCGCAGCGCAGCCCGCAGCCCTTTGGCGAAAGACTCGGTATCCGTGCCGATTTCCCGCTGGTTGACGATGCAGTTTTTGTGCTCATGCACAAATTCGATGGGGTCCTCGAGCGTGATGATGTGATCCCGCCGCGTGCGGTTGATGTAGTCGATCATCGCGGCCAGCGTCGTCGATTTGCCGCTGCCCGTCGGCCCCGTGACCAAAAGCAGCCCCTGGGGTTTGCGGGCAAATTCCTCGGCGATCCGCGGCAGTCCCAGCTCTTCCATGACCGGCACCCGGCTCGGGATCAGGCGGATTGTCAGCGCCGCATGGCCGCGCTGCCGGTACGCGTTGACGCGAAACCGCGACACGTCCGGAATCCCGTAGGCAAAGTCCAGGTCGCCGCTGGCCATGAACTGCCGGAATTGTTCTTCCGTCATCAGCTGTTTGGCCAACTCCAGCGTATCGGACGGGGACAGCTTGTCCGGCGCGGCTGGCCGCAAATCCCCGTGAATCCGGAACATGACGGGAGAATGGGCGGTGATATGTATGTCGGAAGCCTGTTTCTCGTGGGCATGACGCAGAAGCTGTTCCGCATTCACGCCTTGTTCACCCCCTTTCCGCAAAATGCCGGGTCGCCCGGCGCCCGGTCGGCCGCCAGCATCCCGTCAGTCGCCGCTGGTCACGCGGAACACTTCGCTCAGCGTCGTCAGGCCTTGCGCCGCTTTGGCCAGGCCGTCCGAAAGCATCGGCACGAGGCCGGTGTGCCGCATCGCGTACTGGCGGTACTCGCTGTCGGACCGCCGGTCCAGGATCATGGCGCGCAAGTTGTCATCGCACAGGAGCACTTCCTGAATGGCCAAGCGGCCCTGATATCCGGTGCGGGCACAGTGCCCGCAGCCTTCCCCCTTGCGCAGCTTGTCCACCGGGATGCCGTGGGCGCTAAACGCCTCCCGCTCTTTCGGGGAAGGCTCGTAATCCACAGCACAGTGCGGGCAAATTTTTCTCACGAGCCGCTGCGCCACGGCGCAGCGCAGCGAGGAGGCGACGAGGAACGGCTCGATGCCCATATCGATCAGGCGGGTGATGGCGTTCACCGCGCTGTTGGCGTGCAGCGTGCTGAGCACCAGATGGCCGGTCATGGCAGCCCGCACGGCGATTTCCGCCGTTTCCGCGTCGCGGATCTCGCCCACCATCACGATGTTGGGGTCCTGCCGCAGAATGGACCGCAGGCCCCGCGCAAACGTCAGGCCCGCCTGGTGGTTGACCTGCATCTGGTTGATGCCCGGCATCTGGTATTCCACCGGATCCTCGATGGTGATGATGTTCACCTCATCGCTGTTGAGCCGCGACAGCGCCGCATACAGCGTCGTCGTTTTGCCGCTGCCCGTCGGCCCCGTGATGAAAACGATGCCATGGGGGCTTTCAATCCCTTTGCGAAACAGCTCCAAATTGTGCTCGGAAAACCCGAGGCGCTCGATTTCGGTCAGCACGTTGCTCATATCGAGAATCCGCATGACCACTTTCTCGCCGTGAATCGTCGGCAGCGTCGAAATCCTGAGGTCCACTTTTCGGAAATCCACATCGATTTCCACGCGGCCGTCCTGGGGCAGCCGGCGCTCCGCCACGTTCATGTTGGCCAGCACCTTGATCCGGGCCACGATCACGCCCTGCATGCTGGGCGGCAGCGACTGTTCCGTGCGCATCACCCCGTCCACGCGGTAGCGGATGCGCAGCGAATCTTCCTGCGGGTCGATATGGATGTCGCTGGCGCCGCTGCGGACCGCCTGCAAAATGATCTGATGGACCGTTCTCGCCACGGGCGAATTCTCATCGTCTTCCGGCGCGGCCGTCTCGTCCGCTGCGGTGAGCTGGATGTTTTGCATGACCTGCTCGACGTTTTCCTGCATCCCGTAATAGCGGCTGATGGCCCGCTGCAGCTCGTCCTTGAGCGCAATCACCGGCTCGATGCGCATGCCCGTGACCATGCGCAGCTCATCAATGGCGAAGTAGTCCAGCGGATCGTCCATGGCCACGTACAATTTGTTGCCTTCCACCCGGATCGGCAGCACCTTGTGCTTTTCCACCAGCTTTTGCGGAATCAGGCTGATGACCTTCGGATCGATCTTCTGGCGGAACAGCTGCACATGGGGAATGCCCAGCTGGTATTCCAAAATTTCGATTCGCTGCTGGTCGGTTATGTAGCCGCGGCTGATCAGAACGTCGCCAAGACGCATGTTCAGCCGCTTTTGTTCCTGAAGCGCCTGCTGCAGCTGCTCTTCGGTGATGAGACCGGCTTCCACAACAAGCTCGCCCAACCGCTTTCTCGGCGCCATTGCTTTTTACCCCCGCCAAATCCAGAGAAAGAATGAAAGAATTTTCAATTCGCGGTATGCAAAAAACCGGCCTGCCGCGCATACGAATGGAAGGCCGGTTGCACTACTCGCTCTTAACAGCCCAAGTGCCCAGTTAAAGGCTGCTCGTCATCGCATCCTCACAAATATGCAATTCCCACAAAATATAGGTCTTTTTTACCAATTATCGATCGCAAATTTCCAGGATAATCTAGTACCTTAGATTGATAACTAAATATTACCTGCTTCCTATTATGGCTGTCAATAGAGATTTATATATGTCTAAATTTGGCAATTACGCACAAAAAAATGCCCAGGGAAATGCCCCGGGCTTCAGCGCACCGCCACCACGTGGCGGGGGATGCCGGCATAATCGGAAATCATGCGGATTTCGGACCAATCGGCCGCAGCCCGCAGCAGATCGGCCACCTGCTGCGCCTGGCCCGCGCCCACCTCGAAGGCCGCGATGCGGGGCAGCTTCGGCAGCCGGCCAAGCTGCGCCGTGATGGCGCGGTACGCCTCAAGCCCGTCTTCGCCTCCGTCCAGCGCCAGATGCGGCTCGAAATCCCGCACCTCGCGCTGCAGGCGCGCCAATTCCTCCGTGGCGATGTAAGGCGGATTGGAAACGAGCACATCCAAAGGCGGTCCCGCAAAAAAAGGCTCCAGAAAGCTGCCCCGCACGAACCGGATGCGGCCGCCGACGCCATGCAGCGCCGCATTGCGCGACGCCACCGCTAGCGCGTCCGCCGAAAGGTCGCTGGCCGCCACCCGCCACGCCGGCCGTTCGGCCGCCAGCGTCACGGCCAGCGCGCCGCTGCCGGTGCCGATATCCGCCACTTGCGGCGCAGATGCGCTCCCCGGCGGCCAGAGGGCATCGCCGGCCTCAAGCACCGCTTCCGCGAGCAGCTCCGTTTCCGGCCGCGGAATCAGCACCGCCGGCGACACCTCAAAGCGCCGGCCATAAAAATGCTGCTCCCCGGTCACATACTGCACCGGCTCCCCGGATGCGCGGCGGGCCAGATATTCCTCCCACCGGACATCCAGTTCCCCGCCGGGCCAAGGTTCCCGCAAATCCCGCAAGAGCTCGGCCTTGCTTTTGCCCAGCAAATGCAAAAGAAGAAGCTCCGCATCCGCGGCCGCTTCTTCCGCTCCGGCCCGCTCCAGGCGCCGCGCACCTTCGCGCCAGACGTCCCAGAGCGTCTTTTTGCCGTGAACTTTTTTGTCCAAAGCGGTCTCCACCTGCCAAAATGCATAATCGGCTGCCCCAGCCAACCGGAGCATAAGCAGGAAAAATTCCCGTTTATTTCGGCAATACGGCCTTTTTGAAAAAATAAGCTGGAAAATCTCCTGTATAATTCGCCTGTTTTTTCGAAAACCCGCATTTGGACCAAAATAAACCGGAGGTTTTCCCGTTTATTTCTGAAAAAAGCCGATTTCGGGAAAATAAACAGGAGATTTTCCAGTCTATCCGAAACGCCGCGCATCATTCGCGCATGATCATCCGGCTAGCCGGTTAAGACAGCCGCTCGTTCTCCTTTTCCAGGAGCGCGGCCTGTTCCGCCAGAATCAGCGTCTGAATGATTTCGTCCATATCCCCCGCCAGCACCTCGTCCAGCCGGTGGATCGTCAGTCCCACGCGGTGGTCGGTCACGCGGCTTTGCGGAAAATTATACGTCCGAATGCGCTCGCTGCGGTCGCCCGTGCCGATTTTCTCGCGACGCTCTCCGGCGTACTTGGCCTCTTCTTCCCGCCTTTTCATGTCCAGGATGCGGGCCCTGAGCACCTGCAGCGCCTTGGCCTTGTTGTCGTTTTGCGACTTGCCGTCCTGGCAGGTGACGACGATGCCCGTCGGGATATGCGTCACCCGCACCGCCGATTTGGTCGTGTTGACCGACTGCCCGCCGGGGCCGCTGGCGCAGAACGTATCCACCCGGATATCTTTGTCCAGAATCTCCACTTCCACTTCCTCGGCCTCGGGCATGACGACGACCGTGGACGTGGAGGTGTGAATGCGCCCGCCCGATTCGGTCTCGGGCACGCGCTGCACGCGATGGGCGCCGCTTTCGTATTTCAGCTTGCGGTACGCGTCCGGCCCCTTGACGGAAAAAATCACTTCCTTAAAGCCGCCGAGATCGCTGACGTTCGCCTCGAGCAGCTCCGTCTTCCAGCCCTGCTTTTCCGCATAGCGCATGTACATCCGGTACAAATCGGCCGCAAACAGGTTGGCTTCCTCCCCGCCCGCGGCGCCGCGGATTTCCACAATTACGTTTTTGCCGTCATTGGGATCCTTGGGCAGGAGCAAAATGCGGATTTTGTTCTCCAGCTCTTCCTTGCGGTCTTCCAGCTCGGCGATTTCCGCCTTGACCATGGCGCGCATCTCGTCGTCCAGCTTCTCTTCGAGCATGGCCTTGGCGTCCGCCAGTTGGTTCAGCACGCTTCTGTATTCCTTGTATGCTTGATAAGCTTCCTCCAGATCCGATTGCTCCTTGGCATAGGAACGAAGCCGCTCCGGATCGTTTACGACGTCGGGATCGCACAGGAGCTCGCTCAGTTTCTCGTACCGATCCGCCAGCACCTGCAGACGTTCCAGCATCGTGCCCAATGCTCCCACACCCCCCGAAATGGAAATGATCATTTTGCCACGCCTTTGGAGGGCACGCGTCAAACATGCAAAAGTATTATAGCACAAAACGTTTCACGGACACATTTGGCCCCTTTCAATTCACGGACACGGTATGCTACAATCTATTGGAGATTGGGGTTCGTTCCTGCATAGTTGTTGGCTTCGATATAATCATTGATCTCCTTTTCCGCAATGGCCAATGATTCATCGATGTCCATCCCTTGCAGGACGACCCTTTCCACCGCCGTGGCGTATGCCATGCTGATTTCCCACGCATAGATCGGTTCGCCGACCGCATACGGCACGATTTTTTCCGCGACCAGCTTGCGCCACTCGTCGTTTTGCGCCTCCGGATCCGCGTTGATCGCCTCGTCCACCGATTTCCTCGCCGGGAATTTGGAATATTTCGTCGTTTTGAAGAAATCGATCATGATGTCCGGATTGCCGCCGAGCATCCAAATGATGAACTCCGCCGCTTCCTTCGGATTGTCGGAATTGCCGTCGACGACCAGCGTCCATCCGCCCAGCGAAGCGGTCGGCACCTGCTGGTTGCCGTCCGGTGTCGGCATCACGGCCACGCCCACCTTGTCGAGAACGTCCGGGTAATCGTTGCGCAGCTGGCCGATCGCCCACGATCCGTTGATCGCCATGCCGGCGCGTCCTTCCGCGAACGGCGCAATATCCGTATATCCGCCGGGCATTTGTTTCGGCACGACACCGTTTTCGTGCAGGTCTTTCCAGAACTGCAGCAGTTTCCGGTAAGCGTCGTTGTTGATCGTCGCCTTCGACCAGTCGTCGCTGATCGGGAATTGGCCGACCATGCCCTGCCATCCCCAGTTCGTCCAGGCAATTTCCACCGTATTGCCGGCAGCGAGCAAACCGTAGCGGCCGTTCACCGCCAGCTTCTTGCCGTACTCGATCAGCTCGGCCCAGGTCACCGGCGGTTTCTCGGGATCGAGGCCGACTTCTTCGAAGAAGTCCTTGCGGTAGTAAAGCACCGACGAAGGTTCGACCAGCATCGGATAGGCGTAATGCTTGCCGCCTACGCTGACAAATCCTTCGACGTTGTCGAACAAATCGTCCCAAACGGAGGCGTCCACATATTCGTCGAGCGCCTTGATTTTGCCCTGGTCCGCCGAAAACGCGATCTTGTTGTAGTTCATCGTGTAGATGTCCGGCGCGGTTCCCGCCGCCTGCGCCGAAACCATGCGCTGATCCCACGCGTCGCCGGGGATGACTTCAAAATTGACCTGGATGCGGTCGTTGCCGGCGTTGAATTCCTCAATCCACCGTTTCCACCACTCCGTGGTGAAATCTTCCATCTGCATCGCCCAGAAATCGACGACGACCTTGTCGGACGATCCGCCTTTTCCGCCGCCTCCGCCGCCGTTTCCGCCGCTGCCGTCGGCGCCTTTGTTGTTTCCCCCTCCGCCTCCTCCGCATGCCGCCAGTGCCATGGACAAAGCCAGCATCAGGGCGAGGAGCAATGTCCAGCTTTTCCTTCTGTGCAGCGTTTTCATTTTCACCTTGAAACCTCCCTTGTGATTGAATGGATTTATAAGAATCACTTCTTTACGGGAGAAGAAGTGATCTTATCCGCTCCCGTGCCCACTTCCCGCAGCACGCTCGATTCCCTGACCACGAGCCGCGGCAGAAGGCGAATTTTCTTTTGTTCGCTCGTGTCGCCGTGCAGTCGGTCCATCAGGATCTGCGCGGCGTTTCGGCCGATCTCTTCCTGCATCATCGCCACCGAAGTCAGCTTGGGATACACGCGCGAGGAGATGTCCAGATTGTCGAGACCGGACAGGGCAAGATCGTCCGGAATGCGCAGTCCCACTTCTTCGCACGCCTTCATGATGCCGATCGCCATCAGGTCGTTCGCCGCCACGATCGCTTGCGGCCTCTTCTCTTTTCTCAGCAGGGTAAGGCCGCTGACGTAACCGCCGCTTTCCGTGTAGTTCGATTCGCAGACGAGCTCGTCGTCCGGCCGCAAACCGGCATCCAGCAGCGCGTCGCGATAGCCGCAATAACGCTCGTAACCGGTCTGCTCCTTCATGTCCCCGCCGACAAACGCGATGCGTTCCATGCCCTGCTTGATGAAATGCTCCGTCGCCTGCTTGACCGCCAGGTAGGTGTCGACGTACACGTAGTCGAAACGGTCTCCGCCGGACGGGGATTCGTATTTGTTGGTCAGCACGACCGGCGCGTTCAGTTTGTTGATCATGCCGATATTTTGCTCGCAAAAGTGGAACGATACCATGATCATGCCGTCCGCGATCCGCTCGCGCAGGTTTTGAATCGCCCGCAGTTCTTCCCTGAGGCTGTGTTTGGTGTAAAACAGGATGAGCAAATACCCGTACTGTTCGATGACGCTGTTGATCCCGTTGATCATGTCGAAGTAGAAAGGGTTGCAGATGTCGGGGACGGCAAACAGGATCTTGCCGGTTTTTTTCGTTTTGAGCATCTTCGCCGCCTGATCCGGGGCGTAGTTGAGCTCTTTTGCCGCCTGCAGCACTTTGAGGCGCGTTTTTTCGCTGCAGTATCCTTTCCCTGACAACGCTCTCGAAACGGTCGAAGGGGAGATGCCGAGACGTTCGGCGATGTGATAAATGGTGCTCATGCGCTTCCAACCCTCTCCTGGTCATCAACTTCGGCAGTAAAGATGCGTGTGCCGCGGGCAATCAGGCTGCAGGCCGTGCGGCCGACGCGCGCCTCGCGGCAACGTTGCGGTCGATCGGGTACCGGTAAAGCCTCACCGAGAGGATCCCGCGACCGAAACCGACGCGAAAGATGAGCGGCCCATGCCGCGCCATGACGACGCTCATTCCTTGTTGTCGTGGCTGAACTGCCGCGCGAGCGATTGCGCGTTGAAAGGATTGATGTCCGGCAGCGGCAGCCGATGCGCCACCTTGGGCAGCGGCGGATAGTACATGTGCGGTTCCGTCTGGTACCAGTACGCGGTGGACGACACGTCGTCGCTGCGGTGATTGTTGTGGCCGTGTTCGATCGTCACCCGGATGCTTTTTTCAAACATGATCGGATCGAGAATATGGTACCGGTACGTGGTAATTTTTCCGCTCCAGTTCGGTCCGCCGCCGAGAATGATGCCGTGATAGGGGGTGCACACTTCCTGCTGCGGACACCAGGCGGTGTTGAAGTAATCTTCGGTCCCGGTTCCGTGCAGGGACGGCGGCCACGGTTCGCCGTCGATAAAAATCATGTCGTCGCCCTCCCCGTACCAGTTCCACTCCCGGGTCATGCGCAGATTGTGCACGTTGAAATTGCAGCCGACGTAATGCCCTTTGCCTTCGGCTTCAAGAATGACGTAATTTCCCTCGCCGGTCGTGTTGTGGCCTCCGAATTCGTAAAACGCGTTGTCGACGCCCTCGTCCGGAATGCCGTCCGTCGGGCATTCCCGGTTCCACCGTGCGTGAAAGCGCAGCTCGTTGTCGGGAAGGGCGTCCACCTGCACGTAATCGATGTAATAGTAAAATTTGATCGGCAGCTCCGCTTCGCTTTCAATCTCGATTGTGGCATCGATTGCATACGGCATCGGAAAAAAACAGTTCCATGCCTTTCCGTCTTCCGGGCTCATCATCAGGCAGGCGGAGGTGAAATTGCGGGTCATGCCGTGCCCCATGCCGAAAAAATCTCCAATCGGCGCTTCCACGCTCGGGTGCGACTCGCCGTCCCAATACATGCGCAGCACGATTTTGCGCGGCAAGTACGGTTCCTGTACCGGGCCGTCCGTCTGCATCGTCATCCAGATATGCCGGATGTACCCCGCCCCCGTCAGGCGGCAGAGCGTCACCCGTTCCCCGGGCTGCACGGAAAAGTAATCCTTGTTGCCTCCCGTGCGGTCGTAACTGGAAACCCTCCTGCTTCTCCCGGACTTCATTTGGCTGAGCGTCTGAACGAACTGTTGGACCACCACATGCACATTCCTTTCTTTAATGATTTTGTGACACCGATTGCAGATTTCTGAAAAAAAATATGATAAAAAAATCAGAATCTATGAAAATACCATGCCCAACCATGTGGAATCGATGTTAGGTCCATCATAATATAAAAACGTTTTCAGCGCAACACTTTTTTTCAACTTGTTGTTCGTCCGTGACCATGCCACGGTGTAACTGTTACGAGATCATGTCACTATGGGGCTGGAGAACCTTTTTGACCCCGTCTCCCGTGAACGGACAGTCGAATATCTGCCGGCATCATCGTGCCGCCTTGCCCCCGCTCCCATGAAACGCCTTACCTTTGCCCCCCATGAGACGCTTACCTCCGCCCCCCTTGAAGGAGAGGCGGCAGCGACCCTGTCCCGGACAATCCCCGGTTGGATCTGCGCCAGAATCCCCAGTTTGATCTGCACCAGCGAGTGATGCCCGGCTTGGCCGGGCGATCAACCGCAAAAATACCGTCCATTTTTCTCCCACAGACAAAAAATGGGAATCAAATGTATTTTTCCCGTCCATTGCTTCGACTTTGGCGTTTGAGCCCGAAATCTACCGTATTTTGTGCTAGGCCCCCTAATAAAACTGGAGTCCTCCCCTCCAATTTTATTACACTTTTGATAAGGGGAGGCGGACGAAATGCGAAGCAGTAAAGCGTTCCATGAAACCCGGCTCAAAATCGTCGGCGAGGCGTTGGCCGGCATCAAAATCGGCGTCTTGGCCCGCAAGTACGGAATCCATCCGGAAACCATCCGCAACTGGGTCCGAAGGTATCGCGACGAAGTGGGACCGGACAACATTCCCTCCACGGACGAACAGATTCTGGAGCTCAAACGTCTGCAGGACATCGAAGAAAAGTACCACAAGGCCATGAAACTGCTCGGCGAAAAAGAACTGGAGATCCAGGGCTGCGCGAACTGTTAAAAAAACGAACCCGGATTACGCGAAAGATGGGAAGTCACCGAGCAATTCCTAAAGCAGGGAGAAAAAGCCGCCCTGGTGTTGCGTTGGACGGGCCTGGCCTCCTCCACCTACTATGACCGCAAGCGACGGGAAAACCAATCGGATCGGCGCACCTCAGGCCATCGCAGGGGCCGCCCATGCCCGGGATATTCCCTGACCGTGGATGGACGGAAGGTGTGCGACGAACAGATCAAGGAATGGCTGGTGGAGCTTGCGGAAGGCGAAGAGTACGTCTATGGCTACAAACTGCTGACCGAATGTCTCCGCAGAGAAAAGGGCCTGATACTGAACAAGAAAAAGGGATATCGCCTCTGCAAAGAACTGGGCCTGCTGAAAACCCAGTGGAAAAAGCGCCGCAAGCACCCTCGCCGGCTGCCCAGGAACCGGCTGGTGACCGGCCCCAACCAGTTGTGGCAAATGGACGTCAAGTATGGGTACGTGGCCGGGAAAGATCGATTCTTCTTCATTCTGAGCATCATCGATGTGTTTGACCGGGTGATCGTGGGTTATCACCGCGGGGCCGTCTGTGACGCCCGGGACGCCTGTGAGACGCTGCTTCGGGCCATTGGGAAACGGGTTGGGCCAGGCGAAGCCATGCCGGCGATCC
>ERZ795043.600-NODE-600-length-26485-cov-6388.608173_pt1 | contig 26485 bp, 22 predicted proteins | sample MGYA00375127_ERZ795043 | MGnify/ENA primary metagenome ERZ795043 (study PRJEB30172, sample SAMN05518447) | compost metagenome | isolation source: Feedstock adapted compost from Newby Island compost facility, Milpitas, CA | place: USA:Newby Island compost... | reverse complement strand
TCTGCGCCTTCAACCCAATATGTACCCCACTCAAATTAAACGCTATCTTCAACGCAACTTCGTTGCAGTTTTCGCTTCTGTTGACAGGCGACCAGACACCCGGCGTTACGGGCTCATTAGAACTGCCGTCACAGCCACCACACACCGCCTCATAAATCACACCCCGCGGATCGAAGCGACTGGTGCCGCCATCCACATGCTCCCAGATACCGGGGCCGCCCCAGTAGCTGGCGTATAAGACGCTGGCGGAGTTGCGCTTGAGCACGAAGAAATAAAAGTCAGACCCATCGGTGGTTTTTTGCAGGGCGTCGGGCGTGATATAGAGTCCGGAAGTAGATTGCCCGCCGTGGACAAATCCACCGTAACTACTATTAATATCTCCTCCCCAGCCGGAGACATACACATTTTCACAACGATCCACCAGAAAGGCTACCGGGGAAATATCCGGATTGGCACCGCCGGTGCCAAAGGTGGTGGAATACACATATCCGCTCAGGTCGGGCTTGAGTTTGGCAATAAATTGTTTTCCTCTGGTCTGTGCAAAAGCGGCGTTGATCACCGGCCAGTTGCCCGTGGTGGTGCCGCAGACATAAGGATAACCCTGCTGGTCGAAAGCCAGTCCATAGACTTCATCGATGCCGCCGGTACCCAGATAGGTGCGGCGCAACAGCTGCGTGCCATCATTCGATATTTCAGCTACGAAACCATCGGTCATGCCTCCCTGATAATTGGCCTGCAAGACCGAACCCGAAGCCGACCCTTTCGGCAAATCGCTACTGGATGTAGCTCCGGCCACATAAATATGATGTTGTGGATCGAGGTCAATCACATAAGCCGCATCGTCGCCCGAACCACCTAAGAAGCTGGCCCAGGCCAGACTGAAATCGGGATGCAGCTTGATGACTACGGCATCCTGGTCATAATAGGTATAATAAAAAGTATATGGTCCGCTATCGGTTTTTACTGTTCGCGAGCCGGAATGGGGTTGGGTGCGATCTCCTTTCCTGGGCTGGAAAACACCGGCTGTAGTGGGAAAATCGGGCGACTGGCTGCAGCTGGCGAGATAGATATTATCGCTGTCATCTACCATCACCTCACTGCGGGCATCATCGCCATAGTTCTGCATGAGCGACACGGTGCCGGCCTCGCGTACATAGGTAATGTTCACCCCGTCATCGTTTTTGCCTCCTATCAGTACGCTGTGCAGCAATGCGCTGCCCGTGGGATTGAGTTCGGCTATCACGATATCATAATTTCCCAGTGGGCCATAAGCATGGTCGTGCGGGAAATCCGTTGAGTTGGTCCTTCCGGCAATGATCAGGTTGCCCTGATGATTGACAATCAGGCTATGCGGTTGTTCGTTGCCGCTACCCCCCAGGTATGTAGCGTAAAGCAGATTCCTGCCCGTGGGATCGAATTTGGCGATGGCCATATCATAACCATAATACCCGTTTTCCGTAACCCCTCCGCCGAAGGTTTGCTGGAAGGCCCCGGGCGTCACCGGATAACGCCCATCATCACCGAATACGATACCCCCCGCATAAAAATTGCCCTGATCATCATAGGTGGCTGTGAATCCCCAGTTGTCGGCCGTAGAACCCGTGAAGGTGGCAAATACCACCACAGGATCGATAATCAACGGCAGCTGAGCCTCATAATGCCCCGTTATCTGGAAACCCACCCGATCGCCATGAAGCACGTATCTGCAGGCAATTTGCCGGCGCACACCATCGACATATTGATAACAAAAAGGCTCCAGTTCGGTGACGGTGCCTATGGCTGTTTTCAGCAGCAGATTCCCTTTCTTCACCGTCATCGCTTGCAGGCCCCTATATTGCAACCAGATATCATCTACACGGCCCCCTGGATAAACCATCCAGTCCGATTTTAATCGGCCTGCTTCGGAATATATTCGAACGTCAATTTGTGGATACACGTTTTTGTAGGTGATGCCGCCATACGCCTGCACATGTGTGGCCCAGTGGGCGGGGTCGTTACCAATGAAATAATGGTATTGTGTGAGCGAAGCATGATCGGGGATGAGCTGAACCGATGGATGTGGCTCCGCAGGAAAAAAATTCACCTCATAATACACGCCATGTAAGGTTATGGGAAAAGCTGGCTGGGCGGGACTGGATATAGCCTGGGGAAATGGAGCACGCGGTCGATGCACAGATCCGGCGGGGAGTTGATGGGCATCGCCATGGAACATGGACCAGAGCCGATGCATATCGGCCGTATCGTAGAGCATGACACCATAACCATCTGGCTTCAGGATCACCTGAGCACCAGCACCCAGATCAGCGCGGTACTTGATGTCGGTTGGCCACTGGCCTTTATTTTCCTGAAAACTGATGCCTCCGAAAGACGATTGGCCCATGCCGGGATGCATAACCCCCATCAAAAGCAAAAAAATCGCCATCCACCCTTTCTTCCTCATGCTCGGGATATGGTAGAGGATATGGGCACTTAAACCTTCAGCTTGCGCAAGCAGCATCATGAAACATATTTCGTAAAGCTATAGCCGATCCGTTGCCTTTAAAGAGATTAAGAAATTTTACTCCAGTTATTTTTTCTCCGATCTTGCTGTAAATAATCAAGCAGGCATCGGTTTTCCGGTTTCATCAACAGGGGATCTTCTTCCACCAGCTGTAAAGCCGCCTGACGGGCAGTCATCAACAAATCGGCATCCTGCACCACATCGGCCAGTTTAAATTCGATGGCGCCGCTCTGTCGGGTTCCTTCGATATCGCCCGGGCCACGTAGCTGCAGGTCTTTTTCAGCAATCAAAAAACCATTATCGGTCTGCGTAATTACCCGGATGCGTTCCATGGCTTCCTTGCCGATTTCGGGGGCAGTGAGCAAGATGCAATATGATGCATGTTCACCCCGGCCCACCCTTCCCCTGAGCTGATGAAGCTGAGAAAGACCAAATTTTTCAGCACTTTCGATGACCATGATCGTGGCATTGGGCACGTGCACGCCCACTTCAATCACTGTGGTAGCCACCATGATATGAGTGATCCCCTGAACGAAACGTTGCATATTGGTATGCCGGACTTCGGGGGATTGCTGGCCATGCACCATGCTGATGCGGAATTCCGGCTCCGGGAAATAAGCTTTCACCTCTTCATATCCACGCATCAGGTTTTCATAATCGAGTTTTTCCGATTCTTCGATCAGGGGGTACACGATATAGGCCTGCCGGCCTTCCCGAATTTGCGATTTCACGAAGTCCATGACCTGGTGTCTCCTGTCGCTGGTACGGTGCACGGTCATCACTTTTTTTCTACCCGGGGGCAACTGGTCGATTACCGAAACATCTAAATCGCCGTACACGGTCATGGCCAGGGTACGCGGAATGGGCGTGGCCGTCATCACCAGCACATGCGGTGGGATTTCGCTTTTTTCCCAGAGAGCTGCCCGCTGAGCCACGCCGAAGCGATGCTGTTCGTCGATCACGGCCAATCCAAGCCGGGCAAACTGTACGGTATCTTCAATCAGGGCATGCGTGCCGATGAGCAGTTGAATATGTCCGGAATTGATCCCTTCCAGGATTTGTTTACGGGCCTGTCCTCTTACGCTACCGGTGAGCAAAGCTACTTCAACGGGCAAGTCTTCGAGTAAGGCCCGGATATGGCTAAAATGTTGCTGGGCGAGGATCTCGGTAGGGGCCATCAAGCAGGCCTGGAAGCCGTTATCTACGGCCAGCAACATGCTTAGTAAAGCCACGATGGTCTTGCCGCTGCCTACATCGCCCTGCAAGAGGCGGTTCATTTGATGACCGGTATTTGTGTCGCGGCGAATTTCACGAATCACACGTTTCTGAGCATCGGTAAGGCTGAAGGGAAGGCGTTGATACAAAGCATGAAAGCGTTCTCCCACCTGCTCGAATTTCCACCCTCTGGATTGCTCGTGATGCTGATGTCGCAACATGGCCATTCGTAGCTGGGAAAGGAATAACTCCTCAAACTTCAGCCGGCGGCGAGCCGCTTCGGCCTCGGATGAGCTATTCGGAAAATGAATGGCCCGGAAGGCCTTAGCCCTTTCCATTAACTGATAAGTCTGCAGGATGCTTTCGGGCAGGTTTTCAGGAATATCCTGATCCCGGATTTTTTCCCAGAAAGCCGCCATGATACGGGCTATTCCTCTGCTGTTAAGCCCACGCGATTTGAGTTTTTCTGTAGAGGGATAGACCGGCTCAAAAGCCCAGCAGGCTTGTGGTGCATGGGGATCGTTTAATTCCGGATGAACAATTTGCGGAATGCCGTTAAAAAAGGAAAGTCGGCCAAAAGCCAGATAGGTTTTGCCGGATTGGAGGCTTTTTTTCACCCATTGCCAGCCATTAAACCAGATCAGCTGAAGAAATCCGGTGTCGTCGTGTAATTCGGCAACGAGACGAGATGCGTTGCTCCATCGTCCACCCTCCACCTGATGGATTTGTGTGATGACACCTTTTACCTGTGCGTATTCCTGTTCGCTTGTAAGCCTGGCGATGGGGGTAATTTCCGAGCGATCGTAATACCGATAGGGGAAGAGCATCAATAAGTCGCGACCCGTGAAAATCTGAAGTTCTTTTTTCAATAGCTCCGCACGCTGGGGCCCCACCCCTTTGATGTACTCTACCGGAATCTGCCATATGGGTGTTACGGATGCCGGCATAGCCAATATATCGATCAACAATCTCGGTGCGTATGCGTCAGGATTCTTCGCTACCTGCATGCGTGGAATGCTCTACAGACTGGAGCTGCCCTTTGACGAATTGCTCCAGCCACTCGGTAGTTACCGATTTAGGTCGTTCGATAGGCAGGCCCAGTGCACGATCCCAGCACAGTGAAGCCAGCACGCCCAGTGACCGGGAAACGCCAAACAGTACCGTGTAAAACTCATATTCCACCAGTCCATAATGTTCCAGCAGGGCTCCGGAATGTGCATCCACATTGGGCCAGGGGTTTTTCACCTTACCCAGTTCCTGCAAAATGGGCGGCACGACTTCATAGATACGCCATACCAGATTCACCAGCTCATCGTCGGGCAGGTGTTTTTTAGCAAAATCCATCTGGGCCAGAAAACGAGGGTCTGTCTGACGTAACACAGCATGGCCGTAACCGGGAATCACTTTTCCTTCACTCAGGGTTTTATGCACAAAAGCTGCTATCTGTTCTTTGCTGGGCAATCCTCCACCCAGTTCCTGCTGCATGTTTTTGATCCATTTGATGACTTCCTGATTGGCAAGTCCATGCAGGGGACCCGCCAGTCCATTCATCCCGGCGGAGAAAGCCAGGTAGGGATCGCTCAGGGCCGAGCCCACCAGATGTACGGTATGTGCACTCACATTGCCTCCTTCATGATCGGCATGAATAGTCATGTAAAGCCGCATCAGCTCATAAAAGCTCTCATCGTCGTAGCCCAGCATGTGTGCAAAATTCGCTGCCCAGTCGAGGGAATGATCAGGCTGAATATTATCACCACCTTTATACTTGCGACGGTAGATATAAGCCGCAATGCGGGGCAGACGGGCAATCAGGTTCATAGCATCTTCAAACGTGTAGTCCCAGTAATCGGCTTTGCTCATTTTCCCTGCAGCATAAGCTTTAGCAAACCGCGATTCCGTTTGCATGGCCATGATGCCTACCGTAAACATGGTCATGGGATGAGTTGATAATGGCAATGCGTCAATAGCATCGAAAACATGGTTGGGAACATGCGAGCGCCGCCCCCATGCGTTGGCCATATCCGTAACGTCCTGTTCGGTGGGCAATTCGCCCAGCAACATCAAATAAAATAATCCCTCCGGCAAAGGTTCATTGCCACCTGGAGCCTTAGGCAATTGCTTGCGCAGCTGCGGAATGGAATATCCACGAAATCGAATACCTTCATTAGGATCCAGTAAAGAAGTCTCCGTTACCAGTCCAATCACACCCCGCATGCCCTGATATACCTGCGATAAAGTAATCTCACCAATTTTGGTATGACCATATTCCTGGATCAATTGCCTGACACGGCCTGCCTGTTCATCGGCTTTTGCCTTGAATTTTTCTTTTAATGTGCTCATACGACCGGTTTTAATGCTGAATAAACCATCATCTCCTTAAATGGATGATTTTTGACGACATCCAACGGATAGGCGATGTTGCTACAATTGTACAAATTTAGGAATTTCATGGCAGGCAGCAGGTGAACATTTCAAACATAGCCGGCAATTGTGAACTGTTTCTGCAAGACAAGATCAATACCCGCTGATTTTATTTAGGTGCGCGACGCAACAGTGCAAAGGCAACCGCCCCGAATAATAGATTGGGAAGCCATACCGCTACAAACGGCGAAAGGTTGCCCTTTACGGAGAACGTATAAGAAAATTGCAATACCACGATATATGCCGAACCAATTACAATGCCGATCGCCAGATGTAATCCGCTGCCACCTCGCACCTTGCGACTGGCAATAGCCACACCGATTAGGGTAAGAATCACAACAGCCACCGCAGAAGCATCGCGACGGTATTTTTCTACATACAGCGCATTGATGCCTTCACTCCCGCGGAGCTTTTCACGAGCAATATAGGCATTCAATTCGGGTGTGGTAAGGGTTTCTGTGATATTGCTGCGTTGAATCAAATCTTCTGGAACCAATGGAATCTTCAGGCTGGTATCGTTTAGCTGCCGGGCCGTTTCCTGTAGGCCATTGAAAGTGCGAATCACACAGGGACCTGTATTCCAGGCTTTATGCGTGGAATCCCAGCGTACGTTCTGCGCTTCCAGCCGATAATACATGTCCTGATCACGAATTTTTTCCAGCTTAAACCCGGATGCATATTTGTAGATCGGATCGTAAATGTACATGGTGATGTAGGTGAAGCTATCAATCCGCAGATGCACATTGCTGATTTGTTTGCTTTCATCAATGTCGTTCACATATTTATCTTCAAAAGCATCCCTGATCCTATCAGCGTGCGGAACTACCCACCGATTGCCCGCCCAGAGCATCACACACAACATGACCCCTCCTACCCAGTAAGCGCGCAACATGCGTCGGAAGCTGATGCCCGCACTTAACATGGCGATGATTTCAGAACGGTAAGCCAGACGGGATGTAAAAAAAATAACCGCAATAAATACAAACAATGGAAACAAAAGCGCGGCAATATGAGGTATAAAACCGATGTAATATTCAAAAATCAGTTGTTTCACCGTAAGATGGCTTTTTACAAAATCATCCAGCTTTTCGGAAATGTCAATGACCACGGTGATCACAATCAAAATACCAATGGCATAAAAAAAAGTGCCGAGAAATTTACGCAGGATATACCAGTCGAGTTTACGCATGTGCAAATCCATTGGCTCAATCAGGCCAACAAAGATAGTGTTTTACACTTCGGCCAGGTCATCAATGTGTAGAGGTGGACGGGATTTTACATTATTTTAGCTGCCGACAAGTTGCATTGCATGCACCCCCAGGCCAGATCGCACATTCATGCCATTCTTCCGGTGATTTTCATTACCACCCTTTTGCATCTCGTGCTTGCCTTTTCGCTTCCATTGGGCAATGATGAAGTGTATTACTGGACTTATGCACTACATCCGGCATGGAGTTATTTCGATCATCCGCCCATCGTGGGCTGGCTTATCTGGCTCAGCACATGGGGCACGCGTTTGCATCAAGAATTGTTTGTACGAGCAGGTGCGGTACTCTGTTCGGCCATCACCATGTATGTGGTTTACGATACGGGCCGGATCATACGGAATGAGCGGACGGGGTTGATTGCTGCCATATTGTATGCTGCCGACCTGTATAGCAGCATTGTAGCAGGTGTGTTCATATTACCCGATTCCGCGCAAATCCTCTTCTGGTGGCTGGCCTTGCGCAGTTTGTTGCGCATAGCTCATGAACATACCGGCAAATCCCGCGCCTGGCTGGCTTTTGGAGCCTGGACGGGATTGGCCACCCTGAGCAAAATTCATGGAATTTTTCTGTGGGCTGGTGCAGGACTTTACCTGCTGTTGTTTCGTCGGGAAGTATGGAAAAAATGGTATGTCTATGTTGCAGCAATCATCAGCCTGATATGCATGATTCCCATATTGATCTGGAATGTGCAACATCATTTTATCACCTATGCCTATCATAGCCGGCGCGTGAGCTTAACACAATCGCATCTGCATCTGAATTATTTTTTAACCGAAATACTGGGCGAATGTTTTTATCATAATCCGGTGATCTATGTATGGATCTGGATTTGTCTGGTGCAAGTTTTTCGAAAAAAATATCAAGCCTGTACTGTACAAACCATACGTGTATTGCTTTGCTGCAGCCTGCCTTTAATTGCCATCTTACTGGGTGTATCGCTTTTTCGCAGCATTTTGCCACACTGGAGCGGACCGGCCTATAGCAGCCTGCTTTTGCTGGTAGCAGCCCGGCTGGATGCTCGTTATAATAACCTGAAAAAAATTCCTGCTACAGTTAAATGGGCCACAGGAATCACCCTAACTATTATCCTTGCAGGATGGTGGATCATCATGGATTATCCCGGTACCCTTGGCAGTCATGACCGGATGGAATATGGATCGGGCGATTTTACACTCGATATGTATGGATGGCGAAAGATCGGCAAGCCCTTTCAACGCATGTATCAACAGGACCTGCGCGAGGGTGTCATGCAAAAAAACGCATTTATTATCTCCAATAAATGGTTTCCTCTGGCACATGAGCAATTTTACATCAGCTATTACACACATCAACCTGTTCAAGGCATTGGGGCCGTGGATGATTTACATGAATATGCTATATGGCGCCCGCAGGCACGCAGGTTGCAACCGGGTGATGATGCTTATTGCATTGTTCCCTCCAATTATTTTACAGATGTAACCGCACATTTTGGACACTTGTTCCAGAAGATTGATACGCCTGTGGTCATGCTGCAATACCGGGGAGGAAAGCTGGCAAGGAAATTTTTTATTTATCGGTTACATCATTTTCAATCGCATGCATTAACCAAAAATTAATTTCCACTTCCAATTTTCTTCAGCATCCATTTCTAATTTGCTTGCGTTTTAAGAGATGGAAAGTATTGACCTATTACATACATGAACTTGTATCTTCTGATGCTGTTTAGCCATATCTTCATTTCCCATGTTATACAGGAATGGGATGTTCATTTACTGGAAAAATTAAACATTCATCATGCTCCGATATGGGATGCAGCAATGAATGTAGTCACCTACACAGCTGCTTATATTACGATTGCCATTCCGCTGATCTGCCTCATCGTGGCTTTCACGCAAAAAGATGCTTTCCTCCGCATTAAAGCCTGGTTTCTGATATCCTGTTTGGTCACAGCCAGTTTGCTGGCATCAGGAATCAAGCAGGCGGTACAGCGGCCAAGGCCCTGGCATAGTTATCAGATGATCGAAAAGAAAACCGAGGGTGGAGGCTGGTCGTTCCCTTCCGGGCACACCACGGGTGCTTTTGCACTGGCCTTTGCTATGGGGGTGGCTTTTCGAAAAAAGAAATGGATGCTGCCCGTGATGGTGGGATGGGCCTGTGTGGTAGGTTATTCGCGTATGGATCTGGGTGTACATTATCCATCCGATGTACTGGGTGGAATGCTCACAGCCGCAGCTACGGTAGCACTCAATTATCTTTTTTTCAAAAAAGGATTTCAACGATACCGGGAACTATGGTCATATCCTTATGATACGACAAAATCGGATATACAGGATTCACAATCTTGATTTTAACCTGGGTATAAGCTCATTTTTCCAGGATAAAAAATCGCCCTGCAGAATATGTTTTCTCGCTTCCCTGACCAGTTGCAGATAAAAACTGAGGTTGTGCAGGGTGGCAATTTGCAAGCCGGAGATTTCGCTGGAAACAAACAGATGCCGCAGATAGGCTTTTGAATAGTATGTACTGACGGGGCCTTCGGTATATTCATCGATTACTGAAAAATCGGTTGCCCATTTTTTATTTCGAATGTTGATGATGCCCTGCCAGGTGAATAACATGCCATTGCGCCCATTTCGTGTAGGCATGACACAATCGAACATATCCACTCCAAGTGCGATGCTTTCCAAAATATTCCAGGGTGTGCCCACACCCATTAAATAACGCGGTTTGCTGGCGGGTAAAATTTCATTGACCAGAGCCGTGATTTCGTACATCATTTCCTCGGGCTCACCCACGCTGAGCCCTCCGATAGCATAGCCGGCCGTAGATTTTGCCGCAATATATTCGGCCGAGGCCTTACGCAAATCTGGAAATACGCTCCCCTGCACAATTGGGAATAGGGTTTGCGAATAACCATATAAGCCCTGTTCTTGAAAACAGGCCATACAGGCATCAAGCCAGCGATGGGTGAGTTGTACGGAGTTCCGGGCATAAGCATGCGTACAGGGATAAGGTGCACATTCATCAAAAGCCATCACGATATCGGCCCCAATTCTGCGCTGGATTTCCATCACACGCTGGGGAGAAAAAAAATGTCTGGATCCATCAATATGCGATTGAAACCATACACCCTCTTCGGTAATCTTGCGGATTTTAGCCAGTGAAAACACCTGATAGCCGCCGCTATCGGTAAGCAAAGCACGATTCCAGTGCATGAAGCGATGCAGCCCCCCGGCTTCCTGTAACACCTCAGTGCCCGGACGCAAATACAAATGATAGGTATTTCCCAGAATGATGGGAGCCTGTAAATCCTGCTCGAGCTGTTGCTGCAAGAGTGTTTTCACGGTGCCGGCCGTGCCCACGGGCATAAAAATAGGCGTTTCAATGACACCATGATCGGTGGTCAGGCATCCGGCCCGAGCGCGGGTGTGTACATCTTCCTGAACAATATGAAAACCTATAGCCATAAACGGCAGCAAAGTTATCCGGAAAATATCGGATATGCCTTATCGAACAGATGCATAAATTTAGTAGGTTTGCATCCGCCTGAAAGGCACTGTTGCTCAATATGCCACCTGTAGATTTACCCCTGCTGATCTGGATTGCTTTTTTGATTGTTGCCTGTGTGCAAATCTTTTATTATCTGTTTTTTTTCAGGCGACTGGCTTTTTATAAAATAGAAGATCAGATTTCAGCACAAAACACGGAATATCCGTTGAGCATCATTATTTGCGCGCGGGATGCAGAACATCTGCTTCGCAAAAACATGCATTACTGGTTGCAGCAGCGCTATGTTAAACCCGATGGTAAACCCAATTATGAATTGCTGATTGTCGATCATTGTTCGGAAGATGATACGGCACGTTATGTACATCAACTCAGCAGTGCATATCCGCACCTGCGATTATTGCGCTTATATCAGCAGGCCAAGGGCATTGCCGGAAAAAAGTTCCCACTATCCATGGGCATCAAAAGCGCTGCCTATGCACATGTATTGTTAACGGATGCTGATTGCAGGCCCGCTTCGGTATGGTGGGCAAGTCACATGAGCCAGGGGTTTCAACCTGAAAAAGAAATTGTGTTAGGTTATGGTGCTTATGAGAAACAACCCGGATGGTTGAATAAGGTCATTCGATACGATGCCTTCTTCAGTGCACTGCAATATCTATCGTTTGCGCTGGCCGGGTATCCTTACATGGGCGTTGGCCGAAATCTGGCTTATCAGAAAGCCTTATTCTTCCGCCATAAGGGATTTACTTCGCATCAGCATATTCCTTCCGGCGACGACGATTTGTTTATCAATCAGGCGGCCAACCGCCACAATGTATCTGTAATTTTACATCCCGATGCTTTTACCTATTCTCCTGCTCGCAAATCCTGGAAATCGTGGTGGTTGCAGAAGAAACGACATTTAAGTACTGGAAAATATTATCATCGTTCTGATCAGTTGCGCCTGGGCGTGTATGCTGCTTCACATGTAGGTTTTTATCTACTGCTTTTGCTCGTTTTAATTTTTCCACCACGTCATCTGCCGCATCTGCTGTTCTGGTCTATCACGCTGGGCATGGCATTTTGCAGATGGATCGTACAACATATCATTTTGCGAAAAAGTATGCAGGTGTTGAAAGAAGATGATTTAAAACCCTATTATCTGTTATTCGATATCGCTTATTGTTTGTATTTTCTTATTTTTATGCCTCCTGCATTCAAGCGAAAAGTAAACAGCGAATGGTCATAAAATTGTTTACCATACATGCCTGAACAAGATATACGGGACTCCGTGGAATTGATTCTATCTTACTTTCCCGAACTCACCTCCACACAAAAATCACAATTTGCGGCTCTGTCAGAATTGTATTATTTCTGGAATCAACGCATCAATGTGATATCCAGAAAAGATATCCATACCTTGTATGAACGACATGTTTTACATGCATTAAGCATCGGGTTGTGTTATCATTTTCAGCCCCGGCAGCAAGTTATAGATATTGGCACCGGGGGCGGATTTCCGGGCATTCCACTGGCCATTTTATTTCCGGAAACTCCATTTTTACTCATCGATTCCATTGGAAAAAAGATCCGGGTTGTGCAGGATATTGTTCAACAACTTAAGCTCACACATGTAGAAGCGCGTCAAATGCGTGCCGAACAACTTCCGGAAGCCTGCTGCCATTATGCAGTGAGTCGGGCTGTTGCTCCATTATCATTATTATGGAAATGGGCCCGGCGCATCATTAAACCCATGAATGGCAATGGATTGATTTGTTTGAAAGGAGGTGATTTATCTGTGGAAATTCAGGAATGTGGCTGTCAACCGGTGATTCATGACTTGTATAAACTTTTACGAAGAGATTATTTTCAGCAAAAATATCTTTTATTCGTTCCGATTCATCAGGCTGAATCTTTTAAATAATGGCATCCAGCGTACAAATCGCCGTATGGATGTGCGCATCTGTTTACCCAGGCGATAATAAAACTCTTTATTAAACAACTGCGAATCATTCAGCGCCTTATACACCAGGAAAACAGCGATGGGTACCAGCACCATGGTAGCCAGCCACATACCCAGCCATGGCGCCACTACTCCATTCCGGGCCAGCTTTTCCCCGATGGTGGATATCACATTATACACCACAAAAAATCCCACGGCAAATACCAGCGGCGTGCCCAGTCCTCCTTTGCGAATGATGGAACCCAGAGGCGCACCAATTAAAAACAAAACCATGCAAGCAAATGATAGCGTAAATTTGCGATGCCATTCAATTTTATGTTTACGAATACTATCCGATAAATCTTTATAATTCTGCGCAGCAATCTGTAAAACCATATTATCATCCTGTTCGATATTCATCTGAATTCGCTGTAACACATAGCTCAACACGGAGTCGGGGATGGTTTCTATAAAATGATGTACATGAGCTGGAAGTGGAACTGCATGTGCAAGCCAGCCGGTATCTTTCCAGGCATAAAATGCATAATGGGGTGTGATTTCGGCTTTTACCCGCCTGCCCGGATCGTCCAGTTGCAATCCAATGGAATCGATGGCCTGATTCAGCTGTTTGACATTCAACATTTGATACGAACCTGCAAATAACTGAATGGGCGTGCGCGTGAAAGCAAATGAACTGAGATCAAAAATTTTTTGAAAACGATGAAAATGCACGCGCACAAAATCATTCGATACCGCCGGCCTGAATCCACGCTCTTCATATTCCCATCCATTGAATAACGTGAAAATCACATACCGTTTGTTGGGCGATTGTTCCATAATGCCTTTCTCTGCCAGAATAAGTTTATCACTGGTACTTACACTCCGATCGTAAATCACCACATGATAAATGGTTTTGCCATCAGGAGCTTTATCGCCCACCCGAATAGCATAGCCTTCAAGCTCATTGAAAAACACGCCTGGCTTAATATTAAAACCATGCTTGAGATTGCGAATATCATACAACAAAGAATCGCCATGCAGATTCGCCCAGGGAATCACGTAATTGGAAAACAAAAAAGCAAGAATGGCAATGCAGCCGCTCAAAATAATCAAAGGCTGCATGAATCGCATCAGCGAAATACCCGCCGATTTTAACGCAACGAGCTCAAAGTTTTCGCCCAGGTTACCGAAGGTCATGATGGAAGAAAGTAAAATCGCCAGGGGAAGCGCAAGCGGCACCATTTGCGTGCTCATATAGCCCAGCAATTTCAAAATAATACCCATCTCCAGTCCCTTGCCCACCAGATCATCAATATATTTCCACAGGAATTGCATGATGAGAACGAACAGGGTGATGAAAAAAGTAACCACGAAAGGCCCGAGAAAGGCTTTGATGATGAGCTTATCCAATTTTTTCATCCCTGCCCCGATTTTGATTTTTGCTTCATCTTTGTAGAAGCAGTCGCATACAAGTATATCACCAAAATCATAAAATGAAAGGTCACGAATCCACAGCAAATTTAGGGCTTTCACCACAGGAACTTGAACTGGTGTATAACAGCGATTGGATGCTGATGAAAAATCAGATCATCCAGAAAGCGGTTGCACTGATGGGACAATTGCAGGAATCTCTGCAGGAAAGCCTGCAGGGATGGCATTTGCCCGAAGAATGGCTGCAACCCGGCGCTAAAATTTCCCGCGGCGAGCGCTATGAAGGCCTGCCTTATGTGATACTCGACTTTCCCCGTTTTTTTAGTCAGCAAGGCATTCTTGCCTGTAGAAGCCTGTTCTGGTGGGGACATTATTTTACCTGCACCCTGCATCTATCGGGAAAGTTTCTTATCCGGTACCGCCCGCTTTTATGGGCAAATGTTGAATACCTGCAACAGCAGGACTGGTGGGTGAGTTGCAGCGAGGAAGAGTGGACCCATCAGGTGCACGAAAGCAAGGATTATCGGCCTCTTACACATATTACACCCGATGCTTTTTGGGCATTCCTTCAGAAACGTCGATTCCTGAAACTGGTAAAGACTTACCCCCTGCGGGAATGGAGCGGTTTTGTGGCATTTGCGGTGGAGAACTATAGCCAGTTACTCAGTTGTCTGGGTATGGCGCCAGATAACAACCATTCATAGGCTGCCGATACGATGCAAAAGTTCTTTTACCTGATAGTCCCAGAGCCGCGATTGGTCGGCAATTTCCTTTTTATCTGCGAAGTCCTTCACGACCAGGATAGTTTCGTTGGTAACTTCTGATTTCTGGATGCGAAATTCAAAATATTCGTCTTTCTGGCTGTTCAGCCACCGCAAACGAATATACTCCTCAGGCTTTTGCTCCACAATCACGGCCTTCTCTTCTGAGCCATTCCAGGAAAAGGAAAATACATTATCCCGCAGGTCAACCTTATCTGCAAACCATTCCTGCAATCCGGCAGGCGTAGCCAGAAATTCGTATAAGATGCCCGGTGAACAACGCACGGGATACTCTAATGTGTATTGAATGCGCTTCGTCATGCTCATGAATTTAACATCCTTCTCTGGATGCAAGTATAGAAAAATAATATATCCTTCAAAATATTTTTCGATAGCAAAATCATTGCCCGTTCCTCAAAGGTTTGGAGCCAGAAATTGAAAAGGAGAAAGATTTTTTTATTTTTTTTGAAACAATCAAAAAAATGTATATATTTGCCTGCACGCTTTTAACATTTTTTTAACCTACAAAAAATCCATCCACTACCATGTCGATGCGTCAGCTGAAGATTACCAAATCGATTACCAATCGTGAATCTCAGTCCCTTGAAAAGTACCTGCAGGAAATTGGAAAAGTTGACCTGCTCAGCCCGGAAGAAGAAGTAGAATTAGCCATTCGCATTAAACAGGGTGACCAGCAAGCCCTGGAAAAGCTCACCAAGGCCAACTTGCGTTTCGTGGTTTCCGTAGCCAAGCAATATCAAAATCAGGGACTTTCACTCTGCGATTTAATTAACGAAGGCAATCTGGGGCTCATCAAAGCCGCTCAACGATTTGATGAAACCCGGGGATTCAAATTCATTTCCTACGCCGTGTGGTGGATTCGTCAATCCATTCTGCAGGCACTGGCTGAACAATCGCGTATCGTACGGCTTCCGTTGAACAAAGTAGGCCTATCCAATAAAATCAGCAAGACCTACTGTCAGCTGGAGCAGGAATATGAGCGAGAGCCGTCGGCCGAAGAACTGGCCGAGGTGCTGGATATTCAACCCGAAGAAGTGGAGGCTACACTGGGACTTTCCGGCCGTCCGATTTCCGTGGATGCACCGTTTGCTGAAGGGGAGGAAGGTTCCCTGCTGGATGTGCTGGAGAATCCCAATTCAGAAAGTGCCGATATGGCTTTAACCTACCATGAATCCCTGCGTCGGGAAATTGAACGTTCGCTTTCCACGCTTACCGAGCGTCAGAAAGACGTGGTGAAGTTGTATTTTGGCATAGGCGTGGAACATCCAATGTCGCTGGAAGATATTGGCGAAAAATTTGGCCTGACGCGTGAAAGGGTGCGACAAATCAAAGATAAAGCCATCAATAAATTGCGAACAACTTCTCGCTGCCGGCATCTGCGTCATTTTCTGGGTGTTTAAAAACATGGCACCCATTCCGCATTTCATATTGACCGGAAAGCGCATAATTTTGCAGCCTTAATGTGCAGGTCTGATGTTTGAATCTTTATCGGAAAGGCTGGAATCGGCGTTTAAGCAGCTTAAAGGCCAGGGCAGAATCACAGAAATCAATGTGGCTGCTACCCTGAAAGAAATTCGTCGCGCCCTGGTGGATGCTGACGTAAACTATAAGATTGCCAAAGAATTCACAGACCGTGTAAAAGAAAAGGCGCTCGGCGCAAAGGTACTGCAATCTGTTTCGCCGGGACAGCTCATGGTCAAGCTCGTGCAAGATGAGCTTACCGCGCTCATGGGCGGCGAGGCGGCGCCTCTTGCGCTGGAACATAAGCCCTCCGTAGTGCTGGTGGTGGGTCTGCAGGGTTCCGGTAAAACCACTTTCTCAGGTAAACTCGCCTATTTCATTCGCCAGAAACTACACAAATCACCACTACTGGTAGCAGCCGATATCTATCGCCCCGCAGCAATCGAACAATTAAAAGTAATCGGTCAACAAATTCAGGTTCCCGTATTTTCCGAAGAGGGACTTTCTGCTGTGGAAATCGCCAGACATGCGGTTGCAGAAGCCAGAAATCGTGGATATCAGGTGGTGATTATTGATACGGCTGGGCGGCTGGCAATTGATGAAGCCATGATGCAGGAAGTAGCCGATATCAAAACAGCCGTGAACCCGGAAGAAATTCTGTTTGTTGCCGATGCTATGACGGGTCAGGATGCCGTGAATACAGCAAAGGCCTTTCACGACCGACTGTCCTTCACGGGCGTGGTGTTAACCAAAATGGACGGCGATACACGCGGTGGCGCGGCGCTTTCCATTAAATATACCATCCAGAAACCCATTAAATTTATTAGCGCAGGCGAGAAGCCCGATACCCTCGACGTATTCTACCCTGAGCGCATGGCTCAGCGCATCCTCGGCATGGGCGATATTGTTTCCCTGGTGGAAAAAGCACAGGAACAGTATGACGCCGAAATGGCCAAACGGCTGGAAAAAAAGATCCGTAAAAACCAGTTTGATCTAAATGATTTTAAAGAACAACTGGCGCAGATTCGCAAAATGGGCAATTTGAAAGACCTGCTGGCCATGATTCCAGGTATGGGTAAGCAACTCAAGCATCTGGACCTGAACGATGATGCTTTTAAAGGTATTGAAGCCATCATCAACTCCATGACACCTGAAGAACGGGCTAATCCCGATATCATTGACGGCAGCCGGCGCAGGCGGATAGCCAGGGGCGCAGGCCGCGATATCCAGGAAGTTAACCAGTTCCTCAAACAATTTGAACAGATGCGTCAGATGATGAAAATGATGAACAAAATGGGCTCACTCAACCCCATGCATATCAGAAAAAATTAAAACCGGGTATTCCGGAAAATTTATCAGCATATTATAGATTTTTCCTGAAGAATGCTGTAGCTTTGCAGGCGCTATATACTCGCAAAAAAATAATTCGTTTATTTATGCCAGTAAAGATCAGATTACAACGCCACGGAGCCAAAAAGAAACCATACTACTTTATTGTGGTAGCCGATTCCAGGGCTCCTCGCGATGGGAAATTCATCCAGAAAATTGGAATTTATAACCCCCTCACCGTTCCGGCTACCATATCTATTGATAGGAATAAGGCCCTGCACTGGTTGCAGAAAGGTGCTCAACCCACCGATACCGTGCGGCGCATTCTCTCCTTCAAGGGCATTCTCTACCTGAAACATTTACTCAGGGGCGTAAAACTGGGTCTGTTTGACGAACAAACCGCTTGGGAACGCTTCGAAAAATGGAACGCTGAGCATGAAAAGAAAATTGCCGCCCGGAGAGAATACCACAAAAAAGCCAGAATGCAGCAGACTACTCCGATTGTGAAAAAAGTGGAGGGTGAATCCAAACCGGACACGTCCGCCCATTCCGATACCCAGCCCTCTGCCGAATAGCATCTCAGGCTTCGGAATCATGTGTTTGATTTAAACGGATATCCATTGGCTCGTCTGGTCACGGGATATGTTGAAAATTATTATCCCGTTGGAAAAATCGTAGGAGTCAGGGGAATCAAGGGTGAAATGGTCATCCAGCACACGATGGGTGAAGATCCCATGCTGGATGGCTGGGAAGTGGTTTTTATTGAAGAGCACAAACAGAGTTTTATCCCGCATTTCATCCTGTCGGCCCAACTCGTTCAACCCGACGAATTGTGGCTTCAATTAGACGATATCCATACTCGTGAGCAAGCCCTTTTATTGGTCCACAAGCAAGTTTACCTACCGGAAGAAGAATTTCGTACACGTGCCCCCCATTCGCCGCTGCAGTTGCTGGGCTATGAAATCAGAATCGACGACCCTTCACAACCCGAAAGGTTGGGCCTGGTAGAAGAAATCATAGAAACCCCAACCCAGCTGATTGTAAAAACGCATTACCAGCAAAAGGAAATACTCATTCCCCTTCATGCACAAACATGGGTGGCTACCGATGCTCGAAAAAAGCATCTGTATCTTCGCCTTCCGGATGGTCTTCTGGATGTATATCTTTAAGGACGAATAGCCATGCGTATTGATATCCTCAGTGCGGTGCCTCAATTGCTTGAAAGTCCCTTCAGCCATTCCATCTTAAAAAGGGCTCAGGACAGGGGTTTATTGCAGATTCAGGTGCATAACCTGCGCGATTATACACCCTATGCCCATAAGCAGATTGACGACTATCCTTACGGTGGGGGGGCTGGAATGGTGCTGATGCCCGAGCCGCTGGCTCGGGCTATTGAAAGCTTGAAAGCACAACGTACGTATGATGAAATCATTTTTCTGACGCCCGATGGCGAACCTTTTACCCAGGCTATAGCCAACAGGCTTTCCCTCAAGCAGGCGCTTTTGCTGATTTGCGGCCATTACAAGGGCATCGACGAACGTATTCGGGAACATTTCGTAACAATGGAGCTTTCTATCGGCGATTATGTGATTTCGGGCGGAGAACTTGCGGCTGCTGTAGTTACCGACGCAATCGCCCGGCTCATTCCTGGAGTATTAAACGATGAAACCTCCGCGTTAAGTGATTCATTTCAGGATCAACTGCTTTCGCCTCCGGTATATACCCGTCCAGCAGATTTTCGGGGCTGGAAGGTTCCCGACATTTTATTGAGCGGCGATCATGAAAAAATTGCCCGGTGGCGCTATGAAAAGGCCCTTGAAAGAACAAAACAACGCCGCCCGGATTTGCTTTCCCGGGCAGAAAATCATGAAAAATCAGCCTGAAATTGTCGGGCACCAAAATCTTTTTTACCTTTGCACATTCTTTTAAAGCTCATAGCTATGGATCCAATTAGCTTTGTTCATCAGCAAATGACTCCCGCCAAGGAATTTCCTCCTTTTAAGCCGGGCGATAATATCACCGTAACCTATCGGATTGTAGAAGGGAATAAAGAAAGAACCCAATCTTTTAAAGGCGATGTGATCAAGCGACAGGGCCGCGGATATACGGCTACTTTTACAGTAAGAAAAGTATCCGACGGGGTTGGGGTGGAAAGGACCTTCCCGCTTTATTCTCCCAGCATCGAATCGATTGTGTTGAATAAAACCGGTAAAGTGCGCAGAGCCAAGCTCTATTATCTGCGTGAACGTTCAGGGAAATCGGCCCGTATTCGCGAGAAACGCTGATTTGCACTTGAGCCTGCAGGCCTGTATGTTTTCATATTCCGGGCTCAAACAAATATTAACTAAACTTTTCTTGATCTTTACAGTCTGAGGTAAGGATTTTCTCGTATATAACCTGTATATTTGTTTCGACTAACAGGTTTTTTGATTCACTAAAAACGGTGTATATATGTTACACAATTTCGCACACGGGGATTTGCTGATGCTGTTCAGTGAAGGCCATCTGTTTGTAATTGCACTGATTGCCCTGTTGCTTTTTGGCGGCAAAAAGATCCCTGAGCTCATGCGTGGACTGGGGAGTGGCATCCGGGAGTTTAACGATGCTAAGAATAATGTTCGCCGTGAAATAGAAGACAGTATTCGGAAAGACGCAACGGCCACTAATACACCATCCCAGCCAGCAAGTAATCCGACGGTGAGCTCTACCAATCCTTCTTCCGGGCAATAATTCAGCACCGGTTTCCGATTGGAAGGAGGCATTTCTTCACCAAACGCCCGCACATTGTCTGTTTTCAGAAATGTACAGGAATACCATAGGTGTTTGCTGACAGGAGAGATTACCTGTGAGCAAGCTGTGTCTGCATATCTTGACCGAATTGCTTCCCATGCGCATTTGAATGCTTTTATCCATGTATATGCCGAAGAAGCATTAACTCGGGCCAGGACCATTGATGCCCGTATCCAACGCGAACGTACACTCAAACGCCTGACTGGCGTGGTTTTCGGCATTAAAGATGTCATTGCTTATGCCCATCATCCGCTTACGGCAGCATCCCGGATGTTGAAAGATTTTCGATCTATTTACTCTGCTACAGCCGTAGAACGTCTCCTGGAGGAAGAAGCCATTATCATTGGCTCACTGAATTGCGACGAATTTGCGATGGGTTCCAGTACGGAAAATTCGTATTTCGGTCCTACGTTGCATCCGCTCAATCCTGACTGTGTGCCCGGAGGTTCATCCGGAGGCAGTGCGGCAGCCGTAAGCGCCGATTTGTGTATGCTGGCCCTGGGTAGCGATACAGGAGGCTCCGTCAGGCAACCCGCCGATTTCTGCGGCATCGTTGGCTTAAAACCTACTTACGGAAGAATATCCCGCCATGGCTTAATTGCTTATGCATCTTCTTTTGACCAGATAGGCATTTTTGGCAAGAATATTGCTGATGTGGCGACAACACTGGAAGTAATCGCCGGTCCCGATGAGTTTGACAGCACAGCAAGCCCTTTGCCCGTTGAACCCTATCAACCTGCTATAAATCCCGATGTACAGGGCCTCAAATGGGCTTATATGCAAGAGGCACTGGACCACCCCAGCCTGGATCGGGAAATCAGATCACAAATTGAAGCGCTCATCGACTGGCTCATCCAGAAAGGACATGTTGTAGATGCCGTACATTTTCACTATCTTGACGTCATAGCACCAGCTTATTATGTGCTGACAACCGCCGAAGCCTCGGCCAATCTGGCCAGGTACGATGGCATGCGTTACGGCTACAGAGCCGCAAGTGATGATAGCGTTTCTTCGCTGGATGTTTGCTATCGGAAAACCCGATCTGAGGGATTTGGAAAAGAGGTAAAACGACGTATCCTGCTGGGTACTTATGTATTGAGCGAAGGCTATTACGAGGCTTATTATACAAAAGCCCAGCAGGTAAGGCGTTTGGTGGCTGAAGAGGCTTATCAAATATTGAATACCTATACCTGTTTGCTGATGCCTACCTTCCCCACCACCGCATTTCGACTGAAAGAAAATATAAACGACCCCGTGAAAATGTATCTTGGAGATCTGTATACCGTTTTTGCAAATCTGGCCGGGCTACCAGCCATTTCCATACCATTGTTCCGGCATAGCAATGGCCTGCCCTTCGGTGTACAGCTGGTTTCTGGTAGGTTTCAGGAAAAAAAATTGCTGGAAACAGCAGCGTATTTGTTAGCGCATTATCGATCAACGGAAAGCTTTTGTGCTGGTTAAATATGGTTTCACTAAATATTGAATTATGCATGTATGGAAAATGAACCTTCTCTTTTTGCTGGTTCTGCCCGGCTTTACAGCCCGCAGTATGTCCCAGCTGATTGATACCACTCGCAATTCCACGAAAAAAGATACCGTAATTTCTTTAAATGAGTACAGCGATGCAAATGCTACCACAGATGATCAGTCGGATATTGTAAGCCTGGCAGCTCCCCTTTCAGCCGGAGCAAGCATTCTTACTGGAAGCCTGAACAGTTACGTATCTCATTTCATTTCACGGTATTGGGCAGAAAATCGCTCGCATTTACAGGCAATCCAATTAAAAAGTCCTCCCTATTTTAAGGTGATTGATCAGATTTTTTCAAAATACGGTATTCCCAAAGAGTTGCGCTATCTGGCCGTGATTGAATCGGAGTTGAATCCTAATGCCGTATCGCGTGTCGGTGCCGTTGGACTCTGGCAGTTGATGGCAGGTACAGCCCGGTTACTGGGCCTGACAGTAAACAGGCATCGTGATGATCGCAGAAGTGTATATAAATCCACCGTGGCCGCGGCGAAATATCTCTCCGATCTGTATGCTACCTTTCACGACTGGATTCTGGTGGTGGCTGCCTATAATTGCGGGCCAGTGGCCGTACTCGATGCGATGCAAAAAAGCGGTAGCAACAATTTTTTCGACCTCGAAAAATATTTGCCCTCCGAAACGCGAAGCCATGTCATGCGTTTTCTGGCAACAGCTTATACTTTAGGACGCCTTTCATCATTCTTCGGATTGGATGAAGCTCATGCCGATGATGTGCAGGCAGATAGAAGTTCCACGACCGATATTCAAAGCCTTTCGCTTACCGGTCGATATGCCCTGCCGGTGATTGCGCAATTTCTGGAAATGGATATTAACACGTTGAAACGATTAAACCCCGATTGGGAAAAGCAATCCACCACCAATACCGTACAACTTAATCTTCCGGCCGATAAAATAGCTTTGTTTAAAACAAAGCAGCAGGGCATTTTAAATCAATCGCAGGAACTATTTCTCGAAAACAATCGGCTTGAAACGAATGCCAGAGAGGCAAAGACGGAAATTCGAAAAACATCCATCCACAATTCCGCTCAATCACATCTTTCAGCCAAACACAACATACACCGACGAAGTTCCACAGCTTCTCGTCATACGCATAAAAAAGCCACCTGATGGTGGCTTTTAGCTTATTCGAGCTGGCCGTTTATTCTCTACTTATATTGCCCTTTAGCTTTCCTGAATAGCTGCAATCCCGGGAAGCGTTTTTCCTTCAAAGTATTCTAACAATGCTCCTCCACCTGTAGAAACGTAACTGACCCGATCTTCCAGCCCAAATTGATGCAGCGCAGCTACGGAGTCGCCTCCTCCCACCAGTGAAAATGCACCTGCCTGCGTAGCCTGAACGATAGCCTCAGCAATGGCCTGCGTGCCCTTCACAAAAGGCTTCAGTTCAAACACGCCCATGGGTCCATTCCAGAGAATCGTGCGCGCCCGCTGGATGAGTGTACTATACCGTTTGATGGTTTCTGGGCCAATATCCAGTCCCATCTGATCGGCCGGGAAATGCGCATGATCAACGATCTGTGTAGGGGCCTCTGCATCGAGTCGGGGAGCTACTACCGAGTCGACAGGAAGGGCGATCTCTACCCCTTGTTGATGCGCCTGTTGCAGGATATCTTTTGCAAGATCGAGCTTATCGGTTTCGCAAAGCGATTTGCCGATTTCATGCCCCTGCGCTTTCAGAAAGGTATAGGCCATACCCCCACCGATGATTAATGCCGACACACGCGGCAGGAGATTGGTGATGATGCCGATCTTGTCGGAAACCTTGGCCCCACCCAGTACGGCCACGAAAGGCTTTTCCGCATGATGCAGCACGCGTTCGGCATTTTTAACTTCGGCTTCCATCAGGAGGCCAAACATTCTCCTGTCGGGCGGAAAAAACTGGGCAATCACCGCTGTAGAAGCATGAGCTCGATGAGCCGTACCAAAAGCATCGTTTACATATACATCACCTAATTGCGCCAGCTGCCGGGCAAATGCGGCATCCCCTTTTTCCTCCTCCGGATGAAAACGCAGATTTTCCAGCAAAAGCACCTGTCCAGGCTGAAGAGCCTGTGCTTTACTCAGGGCTGCCTCTCCCACACAATCTTCGGCAAACAATACCTCCGTATTCAGCAATTCCGACAGATGTTTCACCAGATGACGAAGCGAATATTTGTCCTCCGGTCCTTTCTTCGGACGACCCAGATGCGACATCAGCACCACGGCGCCACCGTCGTGTCTGATTTTCTGAATCGTGGGCACGGCCGCCCGCATGCGGGTGTCGTCGGTAATATGTAATGAATCATCGAGCGGCACGTTGAAATCAACCCGTACCAGTGCTCGGTGTCCCTGGAAGGAAAAAGATTGAAAGTCCTGCATAGCCATGGGTTAAGTCGGACAAAGACCGATATGATTATTTTTGAATCAGCCGGGCAAAATATTTGAGGGTGCGTACCAACTGCGATACATAGCTCATTTCATTGTCATACCAGGCTACAGTTTTCACCAGCTGCTGATCGCCCTGTGTAATCACCTTGGTCTGGGTAGCATCGAAAAGAGAGCCATACGTCATTCCGATGATATCACTGCTCACGATTTCATCTTCATTATAGCCAAAACTTTCATTAGCGGCGGCTTTCATGGCTGCATTCACTTCTTCCACCGTCACTTTTTTCTTCAGAATCGTAATCAATTCTGTGAGAGAGCCGGTGATGGTAGGCACACGCTGGGCCACTCCATCGAGCTTACCGTTCAGATTGGGCAGTACCAGGCCAATGGCTTTAGCAGCTCCTGTTTTGTTGGGCACGATATTCATGGCTGCCGCACGGGCACGACGCAAATCGCCTTTGGGATGCGGAGCATCCTGTGTATTCTGGTCGTTGGTATATGCATGGATGGTGGTCATCAATCCAGCCACAATGCCAAATTGCTCATCCAGCACCTGTGCCATGGGAGCCAGGCAATTGGTTGTACAGGAAGCACAGCTGATAATGGTTTCCGATCCATCCAGAATATGGTGATTGACATTATACACGATGGTTTTCAGGTCGCCTGTGGCAGGAGCGGAAATCACCACTTTTTTAGCACCCCCTTTCAGGTGGGCTTCGGCCTTGGTTTTATCGGTAAAATGTCCGGTACATTCCAGTACAACATCCACCTCATGTTTGCCCCAGGGGATCTGGGCCGGATCCTTCTGGGCATAAATCATAATTTCCTCGCCGTTCACGATAATAGATTGATCTGTTGATTTCACCTCTTCGTGAAAACGCCCCTGTGCGGTGTCGTATTTGAGCAGATGAGCCAGCACAGCTGGACTGGTCAGATCGTTGATAGCCACCACATCTACATCTTCCATTTTATAGATTTGTCGAAAAGCCAGGCGACCAATGCGTCCAAAGCCATTGATGCCGATTTTAACTTTTTGCGCCATTGTTGAAGGGATTTAATATGTGAAAAAATCAGCCGCAAAAGTACAAATTAATGCCATAAACCCTTCCAACACGTTTCAGGATCAGGAAATTATTTGGCAAATTTCTCTCTGGCAATTAACTTTGCAATCCGTTTGCCGCGTTGGTCAATCGGCTAAGACGCCTCTCTTTCACGGAGGAATGACGGGTTCGACTCCCGTACGCGGTACCAGGTTTCAGGTTTTCTTCTCTTCGCATTTTCTTCTTCCAGCTACGTTCCCTGATTTTTTTGCACTCCAGGCTAAATGAAGCCCCTATCAGATGGATTTCCCGTTAGCTTTGTAAAAGAGTTTGTTTAACCCGAAACAAGCAAGAATGTTAAATGCTAAGCGAAATATTATCATTATCGGCCTCCAGCCATGGTACATCGATATTGGAAGTAACTGCAAACAAATTGCTTCCACACTGGCTACAACTCATCATGTGCTTTACGTGAATATCCCAATCAATAGAAAGCTTTTACTTTTCAAAAGAAAATATCCAGAACTTACCTATCATTTCGAAGTAATCCGAGGCGAGAAACCAGCTCTGGTACAAATAGATGAACATTTCTGGAATTTTTATCCGCCCACCATACATGAATCCATTAACTGGATTCAATCACCAAAACTATTTGATCGGTTAAATAAAGTCAATAACCGGCGCTTCGCCAGAGATATCCAATGGGCTGCAGATCAACTGGGATTTAAAGATTACATTCTGTTTAATGATAATGATATCTTCAGGGGTTTTTATTTAAAAGAATTGCTTCATCCCAGTCTTTACGTGTATTATTGTAGAGATTACCTGAGAGCAGTTCCTTATTTTAAATATCATGCAGATCGAATTGAGCCCTTGCACATCCAGAAGGCCGATCTTGCAATTTCAAATTCCCATTACCTGGAAA
>ERZ795043.598-NODE-598-length-26607-cov-13.850670_pt1 | contig 26607 bp, 30 predicted proteins | sample MGYA00375127_ERZ795043 | MGnify/ENA primary metagenome ERZ795043 (study PRJEB30172, sample SAMN05518447) | compost metagenome | isolation source: Feedstock adapted compost from Newby Island compost facility, Milpitas, CA | place: USA:Newby Island compost facility... | reverse complement strand
AAGTCGGCTATTCGGACCTGGACTGGTTCTACAAGAAATTCAAAGCGTACACCGGTGTCAGCGCCAATCAATACCGGAAAATGTTCTCCGGCACCGCATGAGCCGGCCGCAGCGCCCAAGGTACGGTTTCCAAAAAAATATGGATCGCGACGATGCGGGTTTCCGGCAATGCCCGGCACACCTGCTCGATGTCCGGCCCCGTCATGGTGATCGGACCGCCCGTCAGAAATTGGGCCCCGCCCGCATTGACGACCGTCACATCCGGCCTGTACCGGGTGAGCGCCTCCCCGACCTCCGGGCACCAGACGGTGTCGCCCGCAAGACTTTCGTCCGCTGGCCGTCGGACGAATGGATGTACTCGGAGGAGGCGCTCCGCTGGGTCGCCGGCGCCTGGCGGGATACGCAGCCGCTTATCGATTGGCTGGGGACGCATGTCGGACCTTCCGACTGGCAATGCCGGTGAGGCGGACTGGCGGGCGGCGGGACAGAGTTCCCATTTTCCTCCTCCCGGGTGTATAATAGCTGGAGACTAACGGGCGTTTGTCCCGACGGGAAAGAGGAGACCGCACATACCATGCCAACGTCACGGTCCAAGGCGGCCGCGCCCAGCCTGACGGAAGGGCCGATCGCCAAAACGCTGTTCGTCTTTTCGCTGCCGATCTTGCTCGGCAATGTGCTGCAGACGCTGAACGGTTCCATCAACTCGATCTGGGTCGGCCGCCTGCTCGGCGAGACAGCCCTGGCGGCAACGTCCAACGCGAACTTTCTGATGTTCTTCCTGATCAGCGCCATCTTCGGCATCTCGATGGCGTCGGTCATCCTGCTGGGGCAGAATCTGGGAGCGCAGCGGATTCAAGAAGCGAAAAAAGTCGTCGGCACCAGCACCAGCTTTTTCTTCATCCTGTCCATCATCACCGGCGCGCTCGGCATCCTGTTCTCGCCGCTCATCCTCGAGCTGCTGAACACGCCGGAGGAAGCCATGGACATGGCGGTGATCTACACGCGCATCATGTTCGCGGGCACGCCGTTCATGTTCGGCTTCAACCTGATCATGGCCGTCATGCGCGGCGCCGGCGATTCGAAGACGCCGTTCTATTTCCTGCTGCTGTCCACCGTGCTGGACATCGGACTCAATCCGCTGCTGATCCGGGGATACGGCCCGTTCCCCGAGATGGGCATCGCCGGTTCCGCGACGGCCGCGCTGATCGCCCAGTTCGTCAGCCTGATTCTGCTTCTGGCGTATCTGTACGGCAAGCAATACTTCCTGCGGATAACGCGGGACGAACTGCACCTGCTGCGCATGAACTGGCGGATCGTCAAGCTGACGATCCAGAAAGGCATCCCGATGGGCCTCAACATGGTGATCGTGTCGCTGAGCAACCTGCTGCTCATCCATATCGTGAACGGCTACGGCACCGAGGCGACGGCCGCGTTCGGCATCGCGAACCAGATCTCGAGCTATGTCCAGATGCCCGCACTGGCCATCGGCGGCGCGGCCACCTCGATGGCGGCGCAGAACATCGGCGCGCGCCGTTGGGATCGGGTAGGCCGCATTACCGGCGTCGGCATCGGTTTCAACGTGCTGCTGACCGGCGCGCTTGTGCTCATCCTGCTGCTGTTCAACCGCGAGACGGTCAGCCTGTTCCTGTCGGGGGACGCCGGCGCAATTGAAATCGGCATGCATATCAACAACTTGACGCTCTGGTCGTTTATCATTTTCGGCATCTTCAACGTGATGGCCGGCGTCGTCCGCTCGGCGGGGGCCGTCATGGTGCCGATGATCATCTCGTTCATCGCCCTTATGATCATCCGCATCCCGCTCGCTTCGGTACTCGGGAATTATTACGGCCTCGATGCGGTCTGGTGGAGCTTCCCGGCCAGCTTCGCGATGGCCGCGCTGCTCAACGCCCTGTACTACAAGTTCGGGGGCTGGCGGAAAGCGAAGCTGCTCGAGCAAGCGAGCGGCGCGTCGCCGGCGTAAGGCGCATGAGGAACGAAGCAGCCCGCATCCGGCAATCGGATGCGGGCTGCAATTGCTTGGGATCAATCGATGCACGCGTACGCCGCGTTGCGCACGCGGTGATGGACATACTCGTCGTAGATCGAAGGATACATCTGTTGCATGAAGACGATCGACACGCCTTCGGCCGGATCGATGGACGTCCAGGTGCCGGCGGCTCCGCTCCACCCGAATTCACCGATGGAGCTGTTGGCGCCCGCCGCGGCCGGATCGACAAGCGTCCGCACGCCGAGCCCGTAGCCGTAGCCGGCATGATGCCCGTTGGCGAAGTCGTTCATCTGCTGCTCGTTCAGGTGGTTCCGCCGCATCAGCTCGATCGTCTTCCGCCCGATGATGCGCTCGCCGTTGTACACGCCGCCGCAGGCGAGCATCTGCGTGAAGACCGCATAATCCCGGGCCGTGGAATAGAGCCCGACGCCGCCTCCCTCGTACTTCGCCTCCGGATGATGGAGAATATCGATCGGTCCGGGCACTTCGACAAGCTTGCCGTCTTCCGACTTCTGATACACGGACGCCATCCGTTCCGCAATATCGCCCTTGAAGCGGTAGCCGGTGTCCTTCATTCCCAGCGGATCGAAAATTTCCTCCTGCAGAAACCGTCCGAGCGTCTTCCCGGAGATGACTTCGATCAGCGCGCCGAGCACATCATGGCTGTAGCCGTACAGCCAGCGGGTTCCGGGTTCGAAGGCGAGCGGCACCTGCGCCTTCGCCATCGCCCGCACTTCCGTCTGCAGATCGTAGTTGCCGTGCGTCTCCCGCAGCTCGTCGAGCACCCGGCGGATTTTCCGCTCCGGTTCGGAGTCGCCGAAGTGGTAAGGCATTCCGGACGTCATGGTGAACAGGTGCTTGATGCGAATCGGATTCCCGGCGGGCTCATAGTCGATCCCGCCGTCCGGCAACTTCCGGACCACCGACGGTCCCTCGTATTCCGGAATGTACGCGGCGAGCGGATCGTCCAGCAGGAAATGCCCGCGCTCATACAGCATCAGCGCCGCCGTGCATACGACCACCTTCGTCATCGAGAACAGGCGGTACACCGTATCGGGCGTGATCGGCTTTCCCTGCTCCAGGTTGGCCGAACCGGCATAGCCTTCATACAGCACCTTCCCGTGCCGCGACACGACGCACGCGCAGCCCGGCAGTTTGTCCTCCGTAAGTCGGTTCAGCAGTTCGTCGAGCATGCGAAATCTGCTCATGAATGTCCCCCCTGCATCAGCGCCACATGGCGCAGCTTATCCGGATTGACGACGATGTAGATCGCCGCGATGCGGCCGCCCGCGTAGTCGAAGGAAGCGACGCCGATCGTCTGCCCCTGCGACTGCACGACGACGCCGGGCAGGCCGTTGACTTCGGCCAGATGAAAAGCCGCGTCCGGCGGCAGCACGTCGGGCATCGTCGCCATGAAGACGGCGATCCGCTTGCTGCCGACGACCGTGCGCGGCAGCGCGGTCACCTTGCCGCCGCCGTCCATCGTCAGCGCGGTGTCCGCCGACAGCAAATGCATCAGCCGGTCGACGTCGGCATTCGCCAGGGCGTGCACGAACTGCTCGACCAGCCGGGCCGGAGCGGCCGCGGCCGAATCCGCCGGAGGAACCTCTCCCCGCGCTTCGGACGCGCGGCTGCCGAGGCTGCGCTTCGCGCGATGGTAAATCTGCCGGCAGTTGACGCTGCTCTTGCCGACGATGTCGGCGATCTCGTCGTAGTCGTACTGCAGCACCTCGCGCAGCAGGAACACGGCCCGCTCCACGTAGGACAACTGCTGCAGGAGCAGCATGTAGGCCGTAGCGAGCGATTCCTTGTGCACGTAGGACTGCAGCGGATCGTCCGCCTCCGGAGTCCGGCCGGGCTCGCCGATGAGCGGTTCGGGCAGCCACGGGCCCTGATACAGTTCCCGCTTCTTCGCGGACGACTGCAGAAGATTGAGGCATCGGTTGGTCACCGTCTTGCACAGATAGGCGCGGACGTTGGCGATATGGTCCGACCCCGTCCGTTCCAGCGCCATGAACGATTCCTGCACGACATCTTCGGCGTCCATGACGCTCCCGAGCATCCGATAAGCCAGCGAGAACAGCAGCGGCTTCAGCGACTTGTACACCGATTCCTGATACGCGTCATCGCCCGGCACGGCCATCGCCACACTTTCCTGTAATATCCAATTTCTATTTCTCCGCGGACGCTCATCTTCCTGCCGAGGCGACATGAAGGCGCGAAACATTCTCCGTCCGGAGGTCGTCCAGCAGCTTCAGCGCCGCCCGTCTTCCGCTCGCCGCCGCCGCGTCGACCAGCAGCTCCCCGTGGCCGGCCCAGTCGCCCGCGACGTAGAGTCCGCGCACTTGCGGCACGGCCGGCCCCGGCTTGCGGTCCAGCCGGTCAATGTGGCTGTAATCATACACGGCCGTCAAATTCGGATAGTACTGGCGCGCGATGACTTCCTTCCGCCAACCCGGCTGAATGGCGTCCATCGCCCGCTCCAGCATCGCCTCGTCCTTGCGCGGATCATGTTCCCCGATGCCGTGATATTTGACCGCGTGCACCACATAGCCTTCCTTCGCCAGCGAAGGCGTCGGTCCGGAATGGTTGGAGAAAAACACCGGTTCGTCAATGCCGAACACGACCCGGTTGCGCGGAGCCGGCAGCCGTCTGAGGCACAGATCCAGGCAGGCGACCGTCGCCGGTATCGCCTGATCTTTCCAGATCCGCAGCGCAGTCCGCTCCGCATTCCGCACGAGGCGGAACGTTTCGGACGGCGGCACGGCGGCGATGACATGCCCGGCTTCGATCTGCGAACCGTCGGTCAGGCGCAGCCCGCGGACCTGCCCGTCATGCTCGATGGCGGCGACGCCGGCCGAAGGGACCAGTTCCGCTCCCGCCCGGACCGCGGCTTCCCGCAATTGATCGACGATCGACTGCCATCCGCCTTCCACGTAGAGCACCGAATTGGGACGGAGCGATCGGCGGACCTGCCCGAGCGCCGTTCCGGCGCATTGCCGGTCGGGCGCGTTGGTGAAGGTGCCGGTGCGGACCAGCGAGTAGAGGAGATTCCGGCCCATCGGCTCGCGGAAATGTTCTTCGATCCACGTGCGGAGATTGATGTTCATGACATCGTCGGCAGACGGATCGAGGCGCATGATTTTCGCAAGCGCCCGCGTCAGTTCGACCCTGGCGGACCAGGTGAAGCGGCCGCTGAACAGGAACCGGGTCAGCGGCATCACGTTTCCGTTCCAGAGGACGGACACATTGAGCGTGGGGCTGCCGCCTCTCAGCGCAAGCCCGAATTCCCGGAATATCCGGTCCGCCGCCCCGCCGCGGTACAACGCGTGGCCGCCGAGGTTGAACAAGGCGCCGTTCTTCTGAATTGTCATCGCCCGTCCCCCGAATTTCTCCGCTTTCTCCAGCACGACGACCGGCTTCCCCGCCCTGGCGAGATCGCAGGCCGCTGCCAGCCCGGCAATGCCGCTGCCGATGATAACGATTTTCGATTGTGTCACAGCAATCACCCTCCGTCTTTCGTCTTACCCCTATGACAGGCCGGAGGACGAATCTGTGACAACTCGCGACAAAGATTTTTTAATAAACAAATACAGCTCCCGGTCCAGGCCGTAAATCAGCCCATCCTCGGGGTTCTCCTTGTAATACCGCTCCGCGGACCGGACAAGCCCGGGGCTTGCCAGGTCGAGCGCGTCCATGACCTCCTTCCAGCGCCGCGCCAACGCCAGCACGCCGGGATCATCCGGCGTCTTCCCCGTATCGCGGCAGCTTCGGAATTCGTCCAGCATCCGCCGGATCTCGGCCTGCTTGTCCTCATCATGCCCCGCAGCCAAGTACCGTTCGCTCAGATCATGGATCTGCCCGGCCGTAAAATGCGGACTTCGCGCCATGTTCATCATGCGCATGACCGTCAGGAACTGCTCGCCGGCCGCCGTCTTCCCCGCGCGGAAATGCCCGCGCAGCGCGCGCAGCTTATCCCGCAGTCCGACCAACGTCCGAATCTGTTCGTCCAGACGGGAAAGCTGCAACTCAAGCATTTCCGCCGGTTCATATCCGGGATCGTCCAGAATGGCTTTGATCTCTTTCAGGCGAAACCCCAGCTCCTTGAGCGACACAATCTGCTGGAGCTTCACCAGATCGTCCAGGGAATACAGCCGGTGTCCCCCCTCGGTATATTGCGAAGGGGTCAGCAGGCCGATCCGGTCATAATGATGCAGCGCGCGGACGGTGAGCCCGGCCCGCTTCGCCAGCTTGCCGATCGTCCAGCCTCGCTCGGACACAATCGTTCCCTCCCCGCAGGCATAATTGGATCTTGAACCTGACGCTGCGTCAGGATTTATAATCGGCTCCGACCGATCATGTCCTCAAGGGGGCGGAATCATGGAAGCGGAGAATCTGTTGATCAAAACATTGGCCTGTCGCCGGCAAGCCCGCATCTTTTTCGTGAACAATGCGGACCTGCTGAACACCATCTGCCGCCGGCCCGCCGTCAGAAGCAGACGGGTGCGTCATGCGTTCGCCCTGACCGTCTCGGCTGCGAGCCTGCTCTCGGGAACGCTCAAAGATCATCAGCGCCTCAGCCTGAAAGTGAAGGCGAGCCGCCCGGGATGCGCCTGGTATGCCGATGTCGATGCCCTGGGCAACGTGCGCGGGCATCTGGGCGAAGGATGGCTGAACGCGGCTCCCGAAGATCTGGACAGGCTGTCCGTCCCGCAGCTCATCGGCGACAGAGGGTTCATCCAGATGGTCAAGGATGTGGGCATGAACCGGAACGTGACGGGCATTACGGACATGCCCCGCCGGAACATCGTCGATGACCTGACGCATTATTTCAACCAGAGCGAGCAGACGCCGACCCACTTCGCGATTCATATCGACTATGATGACGACGGCGGCGTCCGGACGGGTGTCGGCGTTCTGGCGCAGCTGCTTCCCGGCGCGCCGGAAGGATTGATGGACCGCATCCGGGAAGCGGCGCGGCGACTGCCGCATATTTCGCTTTCAAATGCGGAAGGCGGTGCGTTCCGGAAGCTGCCGTTCCTTCTGTTTGACGACATTGACGTTTTGGATGAAGTCCGGGTGCAAGCGTACTGCGGCTGCTCCAAAGCGATGATGCTTCCCATGCTGCATGCGTTGGGAACCGGCGAGCTGGCCGCGGCCTGCGAACGAAACGAACCCGTTGAAATTCTGTGCCGCATCTGCGGGCAGTCCTACAGGTTCATGCCGGAAGAGATCCGGAGGCTTCTGTCCCGCGATGCGCCGTCTCCGGGTTCCGTGCCGCCATCGCCGTGACGCACAGATTCCCGCTGAAACGGGAGAAGCCCGCCATGACGGCGGGCTTCCTTGCTATGAACAAGCTTCAGTCCTGCCGCGCCCCGGCGGCCTGCCCGCCGCCGGATGCGGCCGGCAGCCGGAACGCGAGCAGCAGCGTCAGCGCCATGACGGCGGAGACGCCGATGGCCCACTCCTTAATTTTTGTCATGCAAAATCAAGGTGCAAAGCCTGATGCCTTGAAACGAACCGAGGCAGGGCGATGAAGATTAAGCCCATGCAAAGTATCGCCCCAATCATCAGGCTTTGCATGAGCGGGCAGTTAATCGGGCAAATTGCTTTGCCACTCCGATCTCCTCCCTTCATCGTCCAGTATAATCCGGCGCCGGAGTCTTTTGTCAATTCCATGCTATCGCCGATCCGCGCTCCGGAGAGCCTTCGCCGCTTTCAGCACGCTTCACCGGCTTTCTATTGGTGAGCCGTCGGAGACGGCGATCGGGTTCAATGCGTTTTGACGAAGTTCATCCTTGAGGAACCGGTACAGCCTGGACGCCGCCCGCGTGAACGGAGCGCCCGTCTTCGGATACAGCATACCGAACGCCATGTCGATGGACAAATCCCCTGCGAGCGGACGAACCACCGTCCCCGGGGGAAGCGGCTCGAGCGAAATTTCGGGCACAAGGGCGATGCCGAGTCCGCCGGCGACATAAAACTTCAGCGCCGTCAAGCCTGGTGTCCGCCGCCGGCCAATTGGTCACCGTGTATTCGCTCGTGTATGCCGTCAGCCCGCCCGTTCTGATGACGATGACGGGACGGGCGGAAAGGCGGCGGCTGCTTGTCGGATCGCTGCTGCTCTTCGCTGCGGGGAATGTCATCTACGGTATCGGGCTGTCGTACGGGGTGACGCTCGCGGGGCGGATCATCGCGGCCGTCGCCCTGTACGGGATCGGCAGCTATGCGTTCAACCCCGCCCAGCAGCACCGGCTCATCGGGCTGTCCGGCCCGTCCGCCGGGATCGTCCTCTCGCTGAACGCCTCCGCCATTTACCTGGGCAGCGCGGGCGGCGCGTTCCTGGGCGGGCTCGTGGTGAAATACGGTTCCGCCGCGATGCTCGGGTATTTCGGCGGGGCGTGGGCGCTTATGGCCTTGGCCTTGTTCGGGCTGAGCCGCCTGTCGGGCGCGGGCGTGCGAAGCGGACAGCCGGCGGACGGGTGACGGAGCCGATTCAGGAAGGATAGATGATTTGATAGGAAGACAATACGACGCCGCTGTCGTACGTTTTGCTGCTCAGCAGCTTCAGATTCAACTTCTGTTTCACCGGACCGAACAACGGAATGCCGTCGCCCAGCAGCACCGGATTGATCTTCAGGATCAGGGTGTCGATGAGCTGATGCCGCAGCAGTTCGCCCGCCAGCAGGCCGCCGCCGCACAGCCACAGGTTTTGGTACTTGCCTTCGTTTTTCAGTCTGCGGGTAAAGGCAGCGGCATCCTCCCGGACCAGCTCGAGCTTCTCATTCGATTCGAAGTCCAATCCGCGGGAGAAGATGTAATGCTTCAGATCGGGGTGAACCGCCTGCGCGATGCCGGACGGTTCCCCCGGCTTCAATCCGTACCGAAATCCGTACGCGTACGTCCTGCTTCCCATCAGCACGGCATCATAATTCCGGACGCTTTCAAAAAAGTCCCCGCCGTCATCCGCGTACAGGAAAACCGATTCGTCCGCCACTCCATTGGGGTCCGCGATGAACAGATCCAATGTCGTCGCCACATGATACGTCAATTGCGCCATATCCGATTCCTCCTCCGGGTTGCATTCCGTTCCATTTTACACCAGCCGCGGCGGCAGATAAAACCAAAAATGGTGATCCATCCTCCGGACGGCGTTAAAATAGATCATAATCCGGACGGTTTTCTGCACTTTGGCACCGAATGGCAGGAAAACGGGTGGTTACGGCAGTCGATTTTCTCCCATTCTGGGGGCGTTCCATCCCAAATCGAAAAAGAGGTGCAAGTGCAGATGACAGTCAGGGAAGCAAAAACGCTTGTCGGGGAGAAGCTGATCCGGAACGTGCTTGCGACGAACGCCGTCGCGTCGGGGGCGTGCGGGCTGCTGCTGCCCGCGCTGCCGGGCATGGTGTCCGATCTGACGGGGCCGGGAAGCCGGACGGCGCTCATGGAAACCGGGTGGTTTCTGATCATATTTGTCGGCTTCCTGATATGGGCGGCAACCAGGAGGATCATCCCGCCGCGGGTCGTCCTCGCGTTCGCCGTGGTCGACGGGCTGTGGGTCGTCATAGGTTTGCGGCACAAGGGCCGTGCGCACGGGAGCCGATCACTTGGCCGCGGGAGCGCAAACGGAATCTGATCGGGGCTGTCTGAAAGGAGGCCGTCATGATGAACTGCCGTATTCTGCTGCTGACGGCGGGGATGTTCGTGATCGGAACGGAAGCGTTCATGATTGCGGGCTTGCTGCCTGCCCTGGCCCGGGATCTGGAGGTTTCGGTCTCGGCCGCAGGGCAGCTGGTGACCGTGTTCTCCCTCGCCTATGCGTTCGGTTCCCCGATATTGGCCACGCTGACGGGGAAGGCGGAAAGGAGGAAGCTGCTCTCGGGCGCCATGCTGCTATTTGCCGCGGGGAATGCGCTCTGCGGTCTCGCGAACGTTTACTGGCTTGTTTTCCTGGGACGGGTGATCACGGCGGCGGGCGCCGGACTGTTCGCTCCGTCGGCGGCGGCCGCGGCATCGGCCCTGTCCGACCCGGATCATCGCGGACGCTCGCTGTCGCTCGTGCTCGGCGGTGCGACGGTCGCGCTCATTCTCGGCGTTCCCGCCGGGACCTGGCTGGCGTACATGATGGACTGGCGATTGCCGTTCCGGGTTGTGGCGGGCCTGTCGGCGGCGGCCGCGGCGGGCATCCGGCTGTTTTTTCCCAAGGTCGAACCGCCGGAAAACGTATCGATGAGGGAGCGGCTGTCGCAGCTCAAGCGGCCGTTGATCCTTTCCGCGCTGGCTGCCAGCCTGACGTGGGGAACCGGCGTCTTTCTCGTCTATACCTATATCGCGGATATCTTCGGACAGTTCGGAGCTGCCGGACGGACGGTCTCGTTCGTGCTGCTGTTGACGGGGCTTGCCAGCTTCGCCGGCGTGCAATTCGGCGGCTATGCCGTGGACCGGTACGGTTCGCACAACATCATCGTTCTCACGCTGTTCCTGTTGATGTTGGCGGTGATCGGCCTGTCGCTGCTGCATGAAATTCCGGGCTACACCGGACCGCTGCTGCTCGGCGGCGCGTCGATGGCGCTCTGGGGATTCAGCGGCTACGCCTTCAATCCCGCCCAGCAGTACCGGCTGATCGGGATATCCGGCACCGCTTCGGGCATCGTGCTTTCCTTACACAACTCGGCCATTTACTTCGGCACCGCCCTGGGGGCCATGGTCGGGGGACTCGTCCTGGATATCGGCGGCGCTTCGGACCTCGGCTGCTGTTCCGCGGGGGCGTTCGTGCTGGCGCTCATCGCCCATGGCGCAAGCAGGCGTCTTGCGGTGAGAGCAGGCGGAGCGTCCGGGCCGTCATGACGATCCGGCCAGCATCCGCATCAGCATGTCCGCCGGCGGCAGTCCGTGCGCATCTTTGCCCGGATCCTGCAGAATAAGACTGTTGATAACGGTAAAATACCACGCCAGAAGCTGCCGGGGATCACCGTCCGCGAACTGCCCCGATTGCTGCCCCTTGACGTAAACCGGCACCAGCCGGTCGATCAGCGCGTCTTCGGAATAGCGCGCGAGCAGCTCACGGACGCCGTCCGGAATCCGGTCCGCCCGCCGCGCCTGCAAGACGAGTCTGAACGCGTTCCGGTTGTTCTCGTCCAGCATGTTCCGCGTAAGCGTCCGGATCAACTCGAAGGGCGGCAGGGGCGACTGCCCGAGAAGCTTCAGTTCCGCGTCAGCCGCTTCCAGCAATTCCCCGACGATTTCGGTGTACAGCTCGTCCTTCGATCGGTAATACCGGTAGATCAGCCCTTCGCTGATCCCGGCTTCGGCGGCGATCATGCTCGTCCTGGTGCCCGAAAATCCGTGGCGGGCGAACGCCGCAAGCGCGGCGTTCTTGATCTGCTCCCTGCGTTCTCCGCGGATTTGCTTCAGTCGCTCTTTGCTTAACGGGGACATGGAACCTCAAACTCCGATCTCTTCTTCGTCACTCCTCCTCCATTATACCACCGCCCCGCCGCGCCCGGCATCAGCGGAAAGGGACGGCTGACCTGCCAGCGGAAGCACCTTGCCGACCAGTTCTTCGAGAAACTGCCCGGGCCGGGCGAAACAGGCGAGGTGGCCGGCGTTCCGGATGACGGTGAACGACTTGCGCGGCGCTTCGATCCGGTCGAAGAACGATCTGGCCGCCCCGAACGGCGTGAAAAGATCCGTATCGCCCTGAAAGATGAAAAACGGCACGTCGAACGCCGTCCCGATCCGGGAGAAGTCGAACGTCATCAGCTCGTCGAACAAGTGGTCGAGGGAATGGGTCATACCCCGGAAAATTGCGACGAGATCGCCGATAGTATGATCCGGCGAAGCGAGCATGGACGGCAGCATCAGATCCATGATCATGTTGGGCACGCCGCGGATCGCTCTCACGAGGTGCTGGTTGAGACGGTCGTAATCTTCCCGCTTCCAGCGGGCGGGGTCCGGCCCCATCCGCTCCAGGAGCCGGATGCCCTTGGCAATGCCGGCTGCCCGGAGAGCGGCGAGCGCCTGCCCGTACCAATCCAATCCGGGATCGGGAGCGTTCTGGTCGGTGCCGACGTACGCAAGGTAGAGGTCGGGCCGGGATCGGACCATCATCATCGCGATCAGGCTGCCGACCGAACTGCCGATCAGGATGATCTTGCGCTTCCCGAGCCGCTCCAGCAAATATTCCGACAGCTCGATCCCGTCCCGGGCGAGCCGCTCCAGCGTGATGGAGCCGCCGGCCGTTTTCCCGCTTCGCCGGAACGTCTTGCCCGCGCCGCGCTGATCCCACTGCACGAGCGTGAAATGTTTCTCCCATTCGCGCAGCAACGGGCTGAAGACGGAATACGGAGAAGCCGGCCCGCCATGGACGAACAGCAGCACGGGATTGCGGCGGTCCTCTCCGCGGATCGTCACCCACTGCTTGATGCCGCCGATGTCGACGAACCGGTATTCCGCGATGCCGTCCGGCGAATCGATCCGCAGAAGCTTGGCGTTTCTGCGCCGTTTTCGACTGCGCAGCAGCAGATCGGGTAAAATGTTCGTTTTGCTCATCCGGATTTCTCCTCACAATATTGTTTTATGAGTGAGTTGCCCACTCATTAATAAAATAGAAGGGCGCTTTAACCCTGTCAATGCCCAAAATGCGTCATTCCCGGCGCTCTTCCGCCATTTCCACCGCCATGGCGGCGAGCGTTCGGCCGGCGTGTTCAATTGATCCAGCTTGGCCGCATGCGCAAAAGGGACCACCCCGCGAGCGGTCCCTCATCGACTTGCCCCGATTGCTCCGCCGCTCATCACGGCAGGTTGAGACGGACGGCGATATCCGCCGGAACATCCGTCGCCGCAAACCGGATGCGATAATCATTGCGCATGATGGTCAGCTCGTCTTCCCCCGAGGACAGGATGGGTTCCCCGGCCGTCAACTCACGAATGCGTTCCAGCGTATGGCGGCCGCTGACGCCGAACGTGACGGTCATGTTCGGAGGCAGCGCGTACATCCGGATCGGAATCCAGCGCCGCTGCTTCGACGCGATGACGGCATGCGCCGTTCCGCCGATGGCGAAGGTGAAGTCGTCGAACACTTTCGCCAGCTTCATGCCGAATCGGCCGGACAGCCAGCCGCGGAATTCGGACACGTCTTCCACGGGAAAACCGACTTCGCGCAAGTACAGGACTTTGAGCGGTCCCCCTTGCGGCAGCACGTCCTCCCGGACGTACCGGTGGGCGATCACTTCCAGCAGATGGCCGTCGCCGTCGCGGAAATACGCATTGATTCCGGAGCCGGATCCATCGAGATCGACGAATTCACGGCCGTCTGGCCAGCGCAGAAGCGGAATTCCCGCTGCCTCTTTCAAATAGGCAATTACGTCGGAGAACGCCGACCAGGGCACTTCGAATGCGAAGTGGGCCGGCGCGACCGGTTCGTACGCCTCCGTGAACGTCAAGGTGGTGAACGGCGTCACCTGGAAACGAATCTCCTTGTCCGATTCGAAGACGACCGGCATGCCCAGCAGTCCGTTGTAAAATTGCCGCACGCCTTCCAGCGAGACGGTATGCAGCGCAAGATCCGCAAAGTGTGTAATCATCCTGAACGCCTCCTTTCGTCCCGATGCATTTCAGACTCCGCCTTGCCCGCGGACGCTGCGCAGCAGATCCAGGAAACAGCGGAGCGCGCCGTGGATGCGGTCCAGGGCGGCGTGCTCCGGCATGTACGCCTCCGGCTCCGCTTCAAACAGCTTTCGCTGCTCCCCGCCGATGGAGATCCATTCCGGGCAGTTGATGCCGTGCAAATTGCGCACCATGGCCTGCAGCTGCAGCAGCGAACTGATGCCGACGGGACCGCCCGATGACGTCGCGGACAGCACCGGCTTGCCGCCGAATTGCTCTTTGCCGAGATGGTCCAGCGCATTTTTCAACACGCCCGAGATGCTCCCGTGATATTCCGGCGAGGCGAGCACGATCCCGTCGGCTTCGGCGGCCATCCGCTTCAGCCTGAGCAGCCCGGCATGATCGTCATGCGCTTCGTCCGGACTGTAGAACGGCAAGGGGTCTTGATGCAGATCGTACAAGTCGGCCTGCACGCCCTGCCGGCGAAGCTCGGCGACGATATATTTCGCCAGCCGGGTGCTGGTCGAGCCGCTGCGATTGGAGCCAGCAATTGCGACAACTCTCATGACTCTCCACTCCCTGTTCAAACCGTCATATCTTTTGAGTTCATCCTAGCAAACCTCGATGCTCCCCGGCGTCGGCGGACAGGATGATCTTGAAAAAAGAAAACGTCCGGCGAACGGCCGAACGCTTCTACGACTTAAGGCTGAGAATCGAGTCCGTGTTTCACCGCCAGAATGGCGGCCTGGGTGCGATCCGTGAGGCCCAGCTTCCCGAGCACGTGGCTGACATGCGTTTTCACCGTCTTCTCGGTGATGTGCAGCGCTTCGGCAATCTCCTTGTTCGTCAGACCGGAGGCGATCAGGCGCAGCACTTCCCGTTCCCGCGCCGTCAGACTGTCGAACGGCGTCGCGGCCTTCTCCGGCGCGGTGCCCCCGGGGTCCGCGATGCTCTCCATCAGCAGCCCGGCCACTTCGGGATGCACCTCGACCTTGCCCGCGTGCACGCGGCGGATCGCCTTCGCCAGCTCATCCGGCTCGATATCTTTGAGCAGGTAGCCTCTGGCCCCGGCTTTGACGGCGGGCAGCACATGATCGTGATCGGAGAACGAAGTCAGCACGATCACGTTGACGGCGGGATGCGTTTCCCTGATCCGTCTGGTCGCCTCGATGCCGTTCAGCACCGGCATGTGCAGGTCCATCAGCACGATGTCCGGCGCAAGCTCGGCCACGCGCTCCAGCACTTCGGTTCCCGTGGCCGCCTCGCCGACCAGTTCAAAATCCGGCTGCGTCTTCAGATAAAGCTGCAGCCCTCTCCGGACAATGGCATGATCATCCGCCAGCAGGAGGCGAATTTTCGTCATCGCGGTCCTTCCTTTCCTTCCGGCAGCGGAATCGCCGCCTCGACAAGCGTGCCCTTGCGACCGTCGCTCGCAATCTTCAGCTCGCCGCCCAGCGCCATGGCGCGTTCACGCATCGTGAACAATCCGAGCGACGCTTCGTGACGGTCGACAGGCCGCGGCCGCATCCCGACGCCGGAATCGGAAATCCGCAATACGGCCGCCCTGTCGCCCAGTTCCAGTTCGACGCTCGCCGCATCCGTCTGCGCATGCTTGGACACGTTGTTCAGCGCTTCCTGCCCGATTCGCCAGAGCGCTTCCTCCGCCTGCCGCGGCAGTTCGCGCACGCCGATGAGCCGGGAGGAGACCTTCAGCCCGAGCTTGCGTCCGTACTCGCTCAGCGCCGTCACGAGCCCCGTTTCCAGCCCTGCCGGCCGAAGCTGCATGATGAGCGCGCGCATTTCCTTCAGCGCCTCGCGCGAGAGCGACTGCATCTCGCGGACCGCCGCCAGGGCGGCATCCGCATCGCCGCCGTGCAGCTGCTGCTCCGCACCCTTGGCCGTCATCGACAGCGAGAACAGCATCTGGCACACGGAGTCATGCAGATCGCGGGCCAACCGGTTACGCTCGTCCAGCCGCGCCAGTTCGCGGCGCTGCTCCTCGAGCTGCGCGCTCTCGACGGCGGCATCGAGATGCTCGGCGATCGCCTCGAGCACTTCCCCGTCCGCCGGCCTGAACCCCACGGGCAGGTCGGTGCCGACGACCAGCGCTCCGGCAGGCCATGCGGCCGTCTGGAGCGGAACCGCCAGCGCCGCTTGCAACGGAGGAAGCTTGCTGCGCAGCCGCGGGTGATCCGTCAAGCCGGCGATTTCGGCGCCCGCCGCCTCGACACGCCGTCTTCTCGTGATGCACGCTTTCAGCCAGGGCAGCGCATCCGGTTCGATCAGGGTGCCGGGGAAGAACGTCTCCCCGCCGGCATGGACGGCGCTGATGACGAAGCCGGTGCCGGATTTTCGGAGAATGGCGGCGAACGGCCAGGGGAAATATTTCCCCATCAACGCCAGCGCGCATGCCGGAATCGGCGCTTCGGGAGCCGATGCGCCCAGATCGCGGCTGAATTCGCCCAGCTTCGCGAACAGTTCCGCCCGCCGCTGCTCCGCGGCGTACAACCGCGCGCGCTCGATTGCGCTGCCGATCTGGAAAGCGACGGACTGCAGCAGCGCCAGCTCGTCGTCATGAAAATGCTTCTTGCCGGGCGCGGCCACATTGAGCACGCCGAGCCGCTTCTCCCCGGCCGTCAGCGGTACGGTGGCGTGGTGGGTGATGCCGCCCGTGTCGCCCCGCCGATGCGTCACCGCGTCCTCGAGCCTTTTGCAGTTCAAAATGTTGACCGCCTTGTCCAGCCGGTTCTCCCAGAACCGATCCAGGCACCAGCAGGTCCCGCACCGCATATGACGCTTGTCTTCCATTTCAAGTGCCGGCGGCAGGCCGGCATCGGCGGCCAATTCATATTGCCCGATGCCGTCCGACAGGAAGATCCAGCCGGCTTTCAGGCCGGTCAGCTCCAGCAGCTTCTCCAGCACGGTGTTGAGCGTCGGCATGAGCTCGTTGAAACGGTTCAGCGTTTCCGCGATTGTTTTCAGGGTCACCAGTTCTTCGATCCGGTGCTCCATCCTCCCGTCTCACCTCACACTTTCGCCCGCTGCAGGCGCAGCGCGTTCAGCACGACCGACACCGAGCTGAGCGCCATCGCGGCGCCGGCCACCCACGGCGCGAGAAAGCCCGCCGCGGCGACGGGGATGCCGAGGGAGTTGTAGGCGAGCGCCCAGAACAGGTTCTGCCGGATGTTCACCATCGTCCTGCGGCTCATGCGGATCGCGTCGGCGATGCCGTTCAGGTCGCCGCGCATCAGGGTGACGTCCGCCGCTTCCATCGCGACGTCCGTTCCCGTGCCGATCGCCATCCCGATGTCGGCCGTCGCCAGCGCGGGCGCGTCGTTGATCCCGTCGCCGACCATCGCCACTTTCCGGCCCCGGGCCTGCAGCTTCTTCACTTCTTCCGCCTTGCCTTCCGGCAGCACCTCCGCCAGCACCTTGCCGATGCCGGCCTGCCGCGCGATCGCCCGCGCGGTCCGCTCGTTGTCGCCCGTGATCATGACGACTTCGATGCCCATCGCCTGAAGGCGCGCCACCGCTTCCCGCGACGTCTCCTTGATCGTGTCGGCCGCCGCGACCAGACCGGCGTACCGGCGCTCGACGGCAACCAGCATCGCGGTTTTGCCCGCTTCCTCGAGCTGCGCCATCGCCGCCTCCGCCTGATCCGCCGGCACCCCGTACCGTTCCAGCAGCCTGCGATTGCCCGCGAGCACTTCCTTCCCTTCCACGACGGCGCGGATGCCGTGCCCGGGGATCGCCTCGAACACTTCAGCCGCGGGAAGTTCGATGCCTCTGGCGGCAATGCCCGCCGTGATCGCCTCGGCGAGCGGATGCTCGGAAGGCTTCTCGGCCGCGCCGATCAGGCGCAGAAATTCGGTCTCGTCCGGCATGACGGCGATGATGTCCGTCAGTTCGGGCTTGCCCTTCGTCACCGTGCCGGTCTTGTCGAGGACGACCGTGTCGATGCGGTGGGTCAGCTCCAGATGCTCGCCGCCCTTGAACAGAATGCCGAGCTCCGCCGCGCGGCCCGACCCCGCCATGATGGAGGTCGGCGTCGCCAGGCCGAGCGCGCACGGGCAGGCGATGACGAGGACGGCGATCGCCTTCCGCAGCGCGCCGGCGAAGTTGCCGGCATCCGCCCAGAAGAACCAGATCAGGAACGTCAGCAGCGCGATGCCGACGACGATCGGGACGAATACGCCCGAGATGGCGTCGGCCACCCGCTGGATCGGCGCCTTGGAGCCCTGCGCTTCCTCCACGACCCGGATGATCTGCGCCAGCGCCGTATCCTTGCCGACCTTCGTCGCCCGCACCTTCAGCATGCCGTGCTTGTTGACCGTCGCGCCGATGACGGGATCACCCGCGCGCTTCTCCACCGGAATACTCTCGCCGGTCAGCATCGACTCGTCGACCGATGAGCTGCCTTCCACCACTTCCCCGTCAACCGGGATTTTCTCGCCCGGCCTTACGAGTACGATGTCGCCGGCGGCCACTTCGTCCGCCGGGATCCGGATCTCCTCGCCGTCCCGGATGACGAGCGCCGTCTTGGCTCTGAGGCCCATCAGCGTCTTGATCGCTTCCGACGTGCGGCCCTTCGCCAGCGCCTCGAACAGTTTGCCGAGAACGATCAGGGTGATCAGAATCGCGCTCGTCTCGTAATACAGCGCCGGGGCGTGATGCCGCATGTCCGCGCTTGCCCACTCCAGCGTCAGGAACAGGCTGTACAGGTAGGCGGCCGAGGTGCCGAGCGCGACCAACACGTCCATGTTGGCGCTCCGATTGCGGAGCGCCTTCCAGGCGCCGACGTAGAACGGCCCGCCGATCACGAACTGGACGGGAGTGGCGAGCGCGAGCTGCACCCACGGATTCATGAACCACGAGGGCACCCAGATGAACGACGTGAACGAGAAATGGCCGGCCATCGCCCACAGCAGGGGGAACGACAGAACGGCCGAGATCACGAACCGGCGCGTCTGCCGCTTGATCTCCCGCTGCCGGCGGTCCTTCGCGTCTTCCCGCTGCTCCTTCGGGAACGCCTGGTAGCCGAGCTGCTCCACCTTGCGGATCATGTCTTCGACGGTCACGGTCGCAGGCGAATATTCGACGCGCGCCGTCTCCATCGCGAGATTGACGTTGGCGCTTGCGACGCCAGGCAGCCGGGAGAGGCCCTTCTCGATCCGGTTGGCGCAGGCCGCGCAGGTCATGCCGGTGATCTGGAATTGGGCCTGCTTCATCTCGCGGGTTTGTTCCGCTTCCATGGGATCAACACTCCCGAATATACCCCCACAGGGTATATAATTGGTCAAAAAAAGAGGCTGGCAACAGGGCCGCCCGGCCCGCTTGAATCCGAACCGGACGGCTCCGCCCGACCGGGCCCCGCGTCACACGACGTCGTAGCCCTGATCCTCGATCGCTTGCTTGAGCTGTTCAAGCGTCACGGCGTTCTCGTCGTATTCGATCGTTACCGTGCCGCTTGCCAGGTCCACCGTGCCCGCGGCGCCGGCTTGCTTGACCGCCGTCTCGACGGCGTTCACGCAATGGCCGCAGGACATGCCTTCCACCTTGAGCGTAACCTTCGTCATATCGCACATCTCCTTCGCTTTATTATTTTAACAGTTTGTTCACGGTGGTGAGCAGTTCGTCGATGACCTCGAGATCGCCTTCCTGAATCCGTTCCACCACGCAGCTTCTCATGTGCCCGGCCAGCAGCAGTTTGCCCACGCTGTTCAGCGCCGCCTGCACGGCCGAAATCTGGTTGAGGACATGATCGCAGTACGTATCCTTCTCGATCATTCCCTTGATGCCGCGGATCTGCCCCTCAATCCGGTTCAGCCGGGTGATGAGATCCGTCTTCAGTTTCTCGGAATGACGGCTTCTCCTGTGCTCATCGTGCGAATGGACATGCGCTTCCGCATCGTACATGGATTCCAACGTCCCTCACCCCCGTCGCCTCTAATACTATACCCCCCTACTGTATATGTCAAGATGACCTCCGATCCATCTTCATCGATTGCACCCCGCCTTTTCACCATCACGAAAAAATGCCGCCTCATCACTTCTACTGTTGCATCCCGCGCCCGCGTTTATACGGATTGGGCAGCCCGGACCGCCTTTGCCCCGTCCGTTCGTTGACATCCGGTTCCATCGGACATTAAAATAATATTTGTACATACAAATTATACGCACCCGTGCATCGGAGTTGAACCATCATGCTGGACAAATATTTCACCGATTGCCTGTACTTCACCGCCAACCGGCTGACCCGGGTGATTACCCGGATGGCCGAAGAAGAATTCGCCAGGACCGGACTGTCCCCGGCCTACGCCTTCCTGCTGATGGCGGTCCAGGAGCGAAACGGCCTCACCCAGAAAGAACTGGGGGAAGTGCTCCATCTGACGCCTTCGACCGTCACCCGTTTCGTCGAGAAGCTGGAAAGGAAGCTCCTCGTCACCACCCGGCAGGACGGACGGATGTCGCGGGTCTATTTGACGGACAAAGGCCGGGCGATGCAGGAGCAGATCGAGGAATGCTGGAGCAGCCTGCACGAGCGGTACGCGAAGGTGCTCGGGCGGGAAGAAGGCGACCGGCTGACCCGACGCCTGTATGAGGTGAGCGTCGAGCTGGAGCAGGCGTGAAGGCGCGCAACGTTGAGCGGAACAGACGGGTTGAGAACAAGACTCAATTTGTATGTACAAACAAATTTTAAGCATTGGAAAGGAGTACAACCATTGGAAGCAACGCGAGATCCCGGGCGCTGGGCGGCGCTCGCCGTCGTCCTCACCGCGACGCTGTTGTCGATTCTGAACGTGTTCATCTCGAACGTGGCCCTTCCCGTGATGCAGGCTGACCTGGACGCCTCGGCCGGGGAGGCGCAATGGATCCTCGCCGGTTACAATCTGGCGTTCGGCCTGTTCCTGGTTACCGGCGGAAGGCTGGGCGACCTGTACGGCATCCGGCGCGTGTTCCTCATCGGGCTGGCGCTGTTCACAGCCGCATCGGGGGCGTCGGGATTTGCACCGGAAGCGGCATCGCTTATCGCCGCCCGGGTCGTGCAGGGGTTGGGAGCCGCCCTCATGATCCCGCAGGTCATGTCCTTCATTCAGGTGAATTTTACCGGGAAGGAGCGGGGCACGGCGCTCGGCGCCTACGCGGCTGTCGGCGGATTCGGCTCCACCGTCGCCCAGCTGCTCGGCGGATGGCTGATCGAAGCCGACTGGTTCGGGCTGGGGTGGCGCACCATCTATCTGATCAACGTGCCCGTCGGCTTGCTTGCCGTCCTCGGCGCGCTCCGGATGATGCGCGAACGGCCCCGGGCTTCGCAAGGGGACCGGCGGCTGGACTGGGCGGGCGTCGTCCTCATGACCGCCGCCCTGTCGGCGCTGTGCGTTCCGCTGACGATCGGGTACGACCGGGGTTGGCCGTGGTGGATCTTCCTTCCGCTCGCCGCTTCGCCTTTTCTCGCATACGTCTTCGTCCGGCATCAGCGCCGGCTGGAGGCAAGCGGACGCGGGATACCGCTCGTCCGGATTTCCCTTTTTCACAGGAGGAGTTTCGCGGCCGGCAATCTGCTCATCCTGCTGTTCTATGCGAACAACGCGGTCCTGTTCATGGTGATGCCGCTGTTCCTGCAGCAGGGGCTCGGGATGACGCCATTCCAGTCCGGTCTCGTCTTCGCGCCGCTGGCGCTCGGATTCGCCCTGACGTCGATGCGAAGCGGGGAATGGGCGGCCCGATTCGGGCATCGGACGCTGGCCGCCGGCTGCCTGCTGCTCGGAGCGGCGTATCTGCTGTTCTATGCCCTGGATGCCGCCTTCGCGCCGGCGATGAGCGGCTGGGAGTGGATTCCCGCCGCGCTGCTGGCCGGTGTGGCGATGGGCTTCGTGTCCGCGCCGCTGAATTTTTTGACGCTGGCCCATGTGAAGGAGGACGAGACCGGGATCGCTTCGGGGGTCATCACCGCGGGGGTGGAAATCGCCTATGCCCTGGGCACGGTGGCGGGCGGGATGATTTTCTTCTCCATTGCGGACGAGACCGCTCATCTTCAAGCCTTCCACGGCGCCATCGGCTTCAATGTCCTGCTCATCCTCGGCATGCTGGCGCTCATCCGATATCTGAAGGAGACGGCACGGCCAGCCGTTCCAGCTTCTCCGGATTCAGCACGGCATACAAGTTTTGAACGGTCCCGTCAGCATTCCAGTCGAAGCAGATGACGCCGACCAGCCGGCCGTCCTGAACGGCCGCGATGCCGGTCGAACCGTTGATCCGCGCGGCGTACAGGCGCGCATCCTTGAACCTGCTCCACATGCATCCGGCTTTTCCGGTTTGTCGATTCCGGCACTCGCCTCTCCTCCCGTCTGCCGGCCTTGATTGCTGTTCTCTCCATTTTATACCACCCGCAAGAAAAAAAGGAGCCCTTCCAGGCTCCTTGTCGTTTTTACGCCGATACGAAACAACCCGGGAACATTCCCGTCGAGATGGATATCCGGTTCCAGCAGTTGATCGCGTTGATCGCCATGAGCAGATCGACGTACTCTTTCTCGCTGAAATGTTTCCGCACGTTCTCGTACACATGCTGCGGCACGCCGCCCTCCGAAATGCGGGTGACGCATTCGGTCAGTTCGAGCACCGCCCGTTCCTTGTCGGTAAAAATCGGCACCTCGCGCCATGCGGTCAGCAGCAGCAGCCGGTCCAGACTCTCCCCGTGTTCCAGCAGATCTTTGCCGTGCATGTCGATGCAGAACGCGCACCCGTTGATCTGCGATGCGCGCATCTTGATCAGCGTGTACAGATTGTGGTCGATGCCGGTGCTTCGCGCGAACGATTCGAAGGCCAGCATGGCCTCGAATGCCGCCGGATTGGCTTCCCTGTAATTGAGTCTCGGTTGCATAAGCTCTCCTCCCGGTTATGTGGTCTCATAAATAAAGACAACGGAGGAGGGCTTTTTGTGACCTCTCCCGGCGATTTCTTGCCGATGGCGGTGTTGACTTGCGCCGCTTGCGCCTCACTCCCGGGCGGCGCGCAGCCGCCGCCGTCGGTCTGCCGCCGCGGCAGCCGACAGCGTCGCCAGCCCGATGACGCCGATCAGCGCCCCCGCCGCCGGCGCCCCGCGGAGCGCCAGACCGGATTGAATCGCCGCTCCGCCGAGGGCCGCGCCCAGCGCATTCCCGACGTTGAAGGCGGAAATGTTGAGCGACGAGGCCAGATCGGCCGCTTCGCCCGCTTTTTGCAGCACCAGCATGTTCAGCGGGGGCACCAGCGCGAACCCCGCCATTCCCCAGATCAACACCAGGACGGCCGCCGGGACGGGTTCGCCTCCCAGCAGCGGGAACACCGCCATGGTCAGCGCCAGCAGGGCAAGCGCGCCGTACAGCGTCAGCATCAAATGCCGGTCCGCCAGCCGCCCGCCGATCCAATTGCCGATTGCGGCGCCGATGCCGAACACGAGCAGCATCACCGACACCGAACGCTCCGATAACCCCGTGATCTGAAGCAAAAAGGGCGAAATGTAGGTGTAGCCGGCGAACACGCCCCCGAATCCGAACACCGTCGTGAGCAGGGCAAGGATGAGCGCCGGCCTTCCAAGTAGGCCAGGATGCGGTGAAGCCGTATCAATTGCTCCGCGGTATAGTAGCGGTAACCGGTCGCCTCGTCCGTGCGCGCCGGCTTGAGCAGTCCCAATTGATCGTAGTAGCGCAGCGTTTTGACGGAAACCCGGCTGATTTTGGAAAATTCGCTGATCTTGAACATGCGCATGTTCCTCCCTGAACGTTCGTGTCGGAGGCCTCCGCATCCACTTTACACCTTCCAGTCGAGGGGAAAGTCAAGCGAAAGTTTCAACGGAAGTCCGGACAAAAACGGCCGGCCCGCAGCCAGTGCGGACCGGCCGTTGAACATCACAGCGATACCGATCGTTGAGAGGCCAGCGTCCGACCTCCCCACCGCAACACAATGACGACAACCACGGCGGTCAGAATGATTCCCGTCACCATCGGGTCATAGTGCGAACCGTAATCCGGGAACACGAAGAACACGACGTTGGTGACCGCATGCACGAGCACGGCCATCCAGACGCTGCGGCCGGCATTGTTGTAAATCCATACGATGACTATCCGCAGCAAGACGGTAACCCAGGCATGCCACACGATCCAGGAGGCATCATGTCCGGCCTGAATCCAGGGAATGATATGCCACACCGCCCATATCACGCCGCAGACGGCGGCGGCCATCAACGCGCTCCAACGTTGCTGCAGCGGATCGACGACGTAAATCATCCACCCCGCCTCTTCCCCCGCCGCCCCGATGAGAAACACGGCGAACATCACCGGAATCATCGGCCAATGCAGGTCGGGTTCCGGAAGCGGATATTGCATGAGCGTCACGTACAGCCAGGAGACAAACATGACCGCCGGTATGAGAACAAGGGCGGGCAAATACCAGACGTTCCGCCGGACCGACCGCCAATCGGCGAGCCGACGGAACACACCGCGGACCCCCTTCCCTTTTTCCCGCCGATAAGCCAGGATGCATGCGGTGATCAGCGGAAAGAAAGCCATCAGCGAGCTGACCGGAAGATTGACCGGAATGTCGAGCCCTTCCCCGATAAGTTCAACCAGCAGCCACAGAACGGCGGAAAACGCAAAAACGATCAGACAAAACCGGAGCGTCGTCTTTAACGGCAGCGCAGACGTTCGCATGGACCGCAACCCCTTCAACATGATCAAATGTCTTCCATGGAAATGCCTCTGTCACCATGTTTACCGACAAACGCGCGCAATGCAAGGGCGGATGCGATCCCGTAGAAACATTGACCCGAAGCAGTACGAAGTTTATGATTATTTTCAATATCGCGATGAAGTTGTGAGTTCATCCGTATATTATGAATTTCACTTTGATTGCAATGGATCAGATCGATAAAAAAATTTTGTTTCACCTTCAAAGCCAGGCCAGAATCTCCATGACGGAACTCGGCAGGCTCGTCGGCTTGTCGCAGCCCGCCGTTACGGAGAGGGTGAAGCGGCTGGAGGAAAAGGGCGTAATCGAACAGTACCGCACCGTCATCTCTCCCGAAAAACTCGGAAAGCATGCCGCCGCCTACCTGCTGTTTCAAACCAGGGATTGCAGCGCCTTCCTTGATTTCTGCCGCACCGCGCCTGAAGTGGTTGAATGCCATCGCATCAGCGGGGAACACAACTATTTGCTGAAAATCATGACCGATTCCTTGCGTGCGCTCGAAGAGTTCGGCAACCGGTGCAACAAATACGGGACGCACACGATTCTCATCGTGATGTCGTCCCCTATCGATCACAAGTTTCTCATTCCTTCTCCCGAAGAGGAAGCGGCGGATCTCATTTCATGACGTTTGACTCGGACACAGGCGCTCTCTGGTGCGAAATCCGTGCTCCCTGGCACGCCAGCTGACAAGCAGCGCCAGGAGCGCCAGCACACACAGCGCCCATGGTGAAGCGCCCACTCCGATCGTCTCGAGAAAAATGCCGCCGATCACCCCGCCGCCGCCGATCGCCAGATTCCATGCCGTCACCAGCATCGACTGGGCCACATCGGCATTCTCCCCGGCGGCATCGGCAATCGCCGTCTGCAGCAACGTGCCGGCTCCTCCGTATGTCAGGCCCCACAAGACCACACCCGCACAAGCCGCCAAGGGATGGCCGCCGCCGACGCCCAACAAAACGGATGCCAGAACGAACCCGTAAAGACTGACCATGACCAGGAAGCGCAATCGCCGGTCTATCCAGATGCCGATCGCCCAAATGCCGATAACCGATGTCACCCCGAATATCAGCAGTACCAGGTCAACCCTCTCGGCAAGCCCGGCCCGTGCCAGAAACGGGGCAATGTAGGTATAGAGGATGCTGTGCGCGAGAACCCAGACCAGCACTACAAAGAGTACCGGCCGCACCCCGGGCGTGATGAACACTATGTGAAGCGGAAGGCGCTTGTCGGCAGCCTGCCCAGGAAAGTCCGGCAGCTTCCACAGCATCCAGATGATAAGGGCCAATGACAGGAGCGACATGATCCAGAAAACCGAGCGCCAGCCCATAAGTCCGCCGAGGTACGTTCCAGCAGGGACGCCGAGCGTCAGCGCAAGGGGCACGCCGACCGTCACAACCGCCATGGCCCTGCCCATCAAGGATTCGGGAGCCAACTTCCGGGCATAGCCTGCCGTCATCCCCCACACGACGCCGGAAGGAACCCCTGCGAAAAACCGGGCGACCAATGTCAGGACATAACAGGAGGATAAGGCCGTAACGGAGTTGGCCACAAAAAAACGATGATGCACAGCATCAGCAGCGGCCGTCTCCGCCAGCCGCGCGTCGCGGTGATGATCGGTATCGCGGCAACCAACGAGCCGAGGGCGAACACGGAGACGAATTGGCCTGCGAGCGTCTCGGATATTCCGAGTCCCTCGCTGATGCGGGGCAGCAATCCGGCCGGCAGCGTCTCCGTCAGAATGCAGATGAAACCCGCCATCGTCAGGATCAGCAACGCGGACCACGGAAGCCGTTCGGAGGGGGAATCGCAGACACCGCTTCGGGGTGAAGCAGCATCCATTTTGCTCATTCGGCATCACCTCTGTACCAAAAGGAATGGAGCATACATCCGCCTCAAGCGAAGATGTCGGCGGACTTATTAAATTTTAACGAAGATTCCCGCCTCTTTACATGCAATAGTAAATGTTTTATCGCTATTCCTCTTATTGTTTCATGATATTTAAGGGATAATTATTTGAATTCATAAACCGAAAATTGGAGCCTGCGCAGGATGGGGGGCGTCGTTGTTGCATAGCCGCGGTGGACCCTCGTCTTACGCCATGCGCCGAGGGGAGAATCGGGGGATGTTTTTGCGTAAAGATGGTGGAGCCGGCGATCCATGACGAGAAGTTTGCCGTTTTAGACAAACAAAAAAAGCCCTTCGTGGGCTTCGCTCTTCAAATATGGTGCTGGTGAAGGGACTTGAACCCCCACTCCCTCGCGGGAAGC
>ERZ795043.597-NODE-597-length-26630-cov-10.055014_pt1 | contig 26630 bp, 24 predicted proteins | sample MGYA00375127_ERZ795043 | MGnify/ENA primary metagenome ERZ795043 (study PRJEB30172, sample SAMN05518447) | compost metagenome | isolation source: Feedstock adapted compost from Newby Island compost facility, Milpitas, CA | place: USA:Newby Island compost facility... | reverse complement strand
CTTCGCAGTGATCAACCCCCATGCCCGGCAACCCACTTGAAATTCAACAGAGCCTGAAAACGAGTTCCCGCGCTACCGCGGGGCGGTCTACGTCATGTCGAGGACGTTCTACTTCAACGACCAGGTGAGCAACTCCACGTACCTGTGCCTCGACGACGAGGGCGGGTGCATCATGGGCGACCTGTCGAACGGGCCCTGATCCCGGCGTGGCCGGCACGGGCCGGAACGGGGCCGGTTCGGCAGGAGCTTCGGCCCCGGTTTGCAGACGGGAGGCACCGTGATCGTCCGGACAGCCCCATGTTCCCGTGACCAGCTCACGGCGCGTGCCGCCGGCGGACGCGGAGCACATCCCGCGAGGGGATTTCCCGCTGGCGGCCGGTTCCCGCGGCGCGCCCGTGGCTGATCCGCACCGCCGGTGGCGCCTGGCCGGAACCCGGGCAGGTGTCCCGCGCTGCAGGCGGGATGGCCTGCACGCCTGGACCGGGACGCGCGACGGCGTTCACGTTTCCGGCACCGGGATGGTGGGCCGGGTTGATCCGGATTGTGCGTGGCCGCAAAGGTATCCGCCCATCTGGAACATGGGAGGTGGAATCGGAACGATGGTGCCGGATGTGGCAACGCTCCTGCTCTGGCTGTTCGTGATCAACCTCGGCACCGCGTTCGGTGCGGGCGTGTACGAGGCACGCGTGGTCGTGCCGGCATGGAAGGATCTGCCGAGGCAGTCGTGGCCGAACACCGGCGTGGAGTTCTGGGCCTACGTGACCACGGTGCCGCTGACCCTGCTGATGCTGGCGAACGCGGTCGCGGCGTGGCTCGATGATGGTCCGGCGCGGCCGTGGTGGCTGGCCGCCGCGGTCATCGCGTTCGTGGAGCGGATCGCGACGTTCACGTACTTCATCCCGACGATGCTGCGGCTGGCCGGTTCGCCCGGCCTGTCCGACGGCGAAGTGCGCGACGGCCTGTCGCGCTGGCTGGCCGTGAACCATGGCCGCAACCTGCTGGTGCTTGCATCCTGGATGGCGGCGCTGGTGGCGCTGACGCGGGCCGCATAGCCGTCCCCCGATCGGCCCGTGCCGCGGAACACGCCGGGCCGTGCATGGAACGGCCCGGGAATTGCACCCGCCAAGACGGGCCACATCTCCCGCCAGCGGATGCTTGGACACGCGTGCGCGGATACGGATGATTTTCCGGCGGGCGCGTGTTGCCCGTGCACTGCATCCGGAGGCGTCCACGGCTCCGCCCGGTCCCGCCCGCGCCGGGTGCCGCGGGCGAAGTGCAGGCGTACAAGGGAAGACAGACATGGGCAGACTGGCCAGAATCCTCGCGGCGTGGACCCTCGTCCTGCTGGCGGCCGCGCCGGCGGCAAGGGCCTCGGAACGGGAAGGGATGCGGGTCCACATCATCCACGGATACGTGGCGTCGCCCGCGGACCACTGGTTCCCATGGCTCGAGCGGGAACAGGAGCGGCGTGGCGCGAGGGTGGACATCGTCGAACTGCCCGCGTCCGACGCCCCGCGGCCGGAGGCGTGGCTGCAGGCACTGGAGGTGCAGGTGGGGCGACCGGACCGCAACACGTTCTTCGTCGCCCACAGCCTTGGCGGCATCACCCTGCTGCGCTACCTCGAAAGCCTGCAGCCGGAGCCCGAGGTGGGCGGCTACATCCTCGTGTCCGGGTTCAACGACCGCCTGGCGATCCTGCCGCAGCTGGACGGGTTCGTGCGCCCCGAACTCGACCACGGCCGGTTGGCGCGCATCGCGTCCGCGCGAACGGTGATCGCGGCGCGCGACGACACGATCGTGCCCTACGGGCTCAGCCTGGAGCTGGCCGATGCGCTGCAGGCGCGGTTCGTGACGGTCGAGCGCGGCGGGCATTTCCTGGGCAGCGACGGCTTCAACGAATTCCCGCTGGTGCTCCAGGAGCTCGAACGGGCGATGGAGGCGGGGCGGTAGCCGTGCGGGCCGCGAAGACCAGGCCGGGCCTGTGGCGTGGCGTTTTCGTCGCGCCTCTGGCGTGTGCCGCCGCCACGGGCGGGCCGGAAGCCTGCCCCGTGGCGGGGGAACTGCCGCACTGGCAGGCCGACTGGAGCATGGCCCTGCTCGGCACCGACGACGAGATCGCCGCCTGGCCGTGCATCGAACAGGAGATGCGGCTCCGGCCCGGCGACGACTGCAGGGCCAGGCTCCGCTACAAGCGGGACCTGTGCGGATGGGCCGCCGCCGCCGGCACATATCCGGGCACCGCGGAGGCGTGCTCGCGTGATCCCGGGTTCACGGGCCCGACGGTCCGCAACGGCGGCATCCGGACTGCTGATCCGATCGAACGCGAAGGGAGTGATCCATGACGACGAATCCGGCCGCCGAAGCGGAAGTCAAAGCCGTGCCCGAGGCATGGACCGCGGCGACCCGCGAGAACCGCAGGGACGACATCCTCCGGAACCACGCGGACGACCTGGTCATCTTCGATGTCCTACTGCCCCTGCGCTACGACAGCGCGGCGGCGTACCGGGCAGGCTGGGACGATTGGCAGCCCGACACCCGCGGCGGGATGGTGTTCGAACTGTAGGACCTGCGGATCCATGCCGGGAGCGACGTGGCGTTCGCATACGGCAATCTCCGCTGTGGCGGTACCCTGGCCGACGGCAGGACGTTCAGCGACCTGGTGCGCGCGACGTTCTGCCTGTGCAGGCGCGATGGGCGCTGGGTCATCCAGCACCAGCATGTCTCCAAACCATTCGGCCGCGCCGGCTGAAACCGGACCTGTCGGCAGCATGCCCTGGGGAACGGGAACATGGCACCTGGATTCATGATGCGGCAGGCGGACACGGCCGGACGCGTCGCCGTCGCGCGGGCATTGTTCCGCGAATACGCGCGCGCGATCGGCACCGACCTGGAGTATCAGGGCTTCACCGCCGAACTGGCGGCGCTGCCCGGGCCGTACGTGCCGCCGCGGGGCGCGCTGCTGCTGGCGTACGTGGACGGGGACGAGGTGGCCGGCTGCGTCGCGCTCAGGCCGCTCGACGGGACCGCGGGCGAGATGAAGCGCCTGTACGTGCGACCGGAATACCGGAGCGCGGGGCTCGGGCGCCGGCTGGTCGAGGCCGTGATCGGTGCCGCGAAGGACGCCGGATACCGGGAGCTGCGCCTGGACACCCTCGCCGACATGGCGGCCGCGCAGGCCCTGTACCGTCGCCTCGGGTTCGTCGAGATCCCGCCGTACAACACGGACCACCTGCCGGGCACGCGGTTCTTCGCGCTCGACCTGACGGCGTGAGAACCGGGACGGGTATCCTTCGTTCGATCAACTCCGCTCCCGGGGCCTTCGGCCTGCCGCCGGACCGGCGGCTCACTTCCGGAAGCGGAACACGTCCGGGTCCACCACGCGCGGGATCTCGATGTCCACGAACAGCGTGCGGTGCGGGGCGAAGGCCTTGGCGAAGTCGCGGCCTTCGACGTGCCAGGCGCCGATGTCGCGGCCGGTCGCGGTGCTGTAGCCGACCTTGGCGTCGCCCTTCATCGCCGGCGAGGCGAACACGCTGACCAGCAGTTTCTCGAAGCCGAGCCTGGGGTCGCGGCGCAGGGCCTCGAACCTGTCGATGTCGAGGTTGAGCGCGCGCCAGGAACCGTTGCCGTCGTACACGTGGACGTCGTCGATCACGTCCCTGTAGAAGCGCTGCTCGAACACGTTGTCGCTGCGTTCGCTGCGCCAGAACTCGAAGAAGAAGTCGGTGACGTCGTCGCCGAAGCTGTCGGTCAGGTGGACCACGGTGTTCTGGCGCTTCGGCGATGCCGCCTTCGCGGCCCCGGCCTTCGCGTCCAGCGTGTCCTGCCACGGGAACGGGTCGTCGGCGAGTTCCGGGAAGTCGGAGTCCTTCACCCGCAGCGCGGCGAGGATCAGTTCCTCGCGCAGGCCGGACTTCGACGGCTTGTTCTTCATGGTGATGTCGGAATGGTTGTCGCCGTCCACGATGGCGAACGCGGCGGCGCCCGCGGGCCTGCGGAACTGCACCTGCGGCGCCACCGGGCCGGGTGGGAACACGACCTTCACCAGCGCGGCGTTGAGGTTGGCGGTGCCGATGCGCACGGTGCCGTCGGAGCCGTCCTCGTTGGCGATGGACTGGATGCCGGTGTAGCCGCGGTTGCCGACCAGCACCGTGGCGAGGATGCGCCCGGCGCCGTACCAGCGCCGCGCGGGCGAGACGAACAGGTCGCGCTCGGCGAGCGCGCGGGTGTAGGGCGAGGCCAGCTCCAGCCCGCGCAGGATGCGGGTGCCGGTCTCGAAGCCGGTCTTCCAGCCCTTCACCGCGCGGCCGATGAAGGAGCGGCCCTTGTGCGCCAGGTGCGAGCCGAAGTTGGCTGGCGCCAGCTGCAGGAAGCGGTGGATCGGAACGGTGTCCGGCGCGTGGTAGCGGGTCATCCATTCGCGCACCACCAGCGCGCCGGTGCTGTGCACCACCACGTCCACCGAGCGGGGCCCGGTAGGCAGGCCCTCGGCGTGCCAGGCGCGCTCCAGCGCCAGCGCGATGTCGGCGTAGCCGACGTCGTCGTCGAGCGAGATCCAGTCGCCGAGGCGGAGGATGGTGGCGGGGACGCCCAGGCCCGAGGAGATGAAGTCGCGCAGCTTGCGGAACGAACCGTAGTCGTCGCTCCAGCCGTGGATGATGACGATGGGATTGGCCATGCTGACCTCCTGCCGGGGGAATCCGGCGGCATGCCGGACAGGACCAACCGGTCCAACGCGGCCAGCCGCCGCCGGCGGACACTTCAGCGGCCGGCCGCCCCGCCGAAGGTATCGCCGAAGAAGTTGCCGGGACGCCAACGCGGGCGTTCCGGCGCATCGCCGGCGATGCGGCCCGCGCGCGCATTCAGCCGCGCCAGCCGCGCCGCGTCGCCGTAGTGCACCGGCAGGTCGGCCTGGTCGCAGGGCCGGTGGTAGCAGTTGCGCAGGAACCACGCGGTCGCGCGCTTCGGGTCCTGGTCGCGGTTGGCACCGGTCACGCCGCCGGTCAGGTACACCGCCGGGATGCCCGCGCGCACGAACGCGAACTGGTCGCTGCGCACGAACATCGCCTGCTCGGGATAGGGATCGGGCGTCAGCACGACGCCGATGTCTGCGGCGGCCTGCTCCAGCACGGCCTGCAGGGTCGAGTGTTCGGCGCCGACCGCCACCACGTCGGTGCTGGGTGCGGTCAGCACCGGCATGTCGAGGTTGAAGTTGGCCACCAGCGAGCCGCGCGGCACGGTGGGGCTGTGCACGAACCAGCGCGCGCCGAGCAGGCCGTGTTCCTCCGCGGCGGTGGCGATGAACAGGGACGAGCGCCGGGGGCGGGCCTGTTCCGGCTGCAGTTCGCGCGCGGTCTCCAGCAGGATCGCCACGCCCAGCGCATTGTCGAGCGCGCCGTTGAGGATGCGGTCGCCATCCACCGGCTCGCCGGTGCCCAGGTGGTCGAGATGCGCGGTGAACACCACGTGCTCGCCGGCGAGCGCGGGGTCGGAGCCGGGCAGCCGCCCGACGACGTTGCGGGTTTCGGCGCGGCCGAGCTTCGCTCGCGCGGAGATGCGGACCGTGCCGGGCAGGTCGAAGCCGCGGACGCGGCCTTCCTTCGCCGCGGCGTAGAGGTCCATGAGGTCGTGGCCGGAACCGTCGAACAGCAGGTCGCCGGCGGTGATGTTGAGCATGACGCCGACACGCAGTTCCGGCTGGACATCGAGGGCCCGGCCTTCCCCGTCGGCCAGCAGGAAACCGGGGCGGGCGAAGCCGGCGCGGACCTGGTCCCACGGCATCATCGCCGCGAAGTCCGGCGTGGGCAGCAGGATCCAGCCGACCGCGCCGCGTCCGGCGAGCGCGCGCGTGCGCGTGCCCTGTGACGCGTGGTAGGCGCGCGCGGCCGGCGGGAAGTGCCCGGGCACGTCCGGGAACGCAACCGCGACCTTGCCGCGCAGGTCGAGGCCGGCGAAATCGTCGTGGCCGAGTTCCGGCGCGTGGATGCCGTGCCCCACGAACACCAGCGGCGCCTCGATGTCGGCATCGGTGTTGGCGCCCTCGGTGACCGCGATGAACTGCTCGAGCGGGCGCAGCCGGATCTCGCGGCCATCGCGCAGCAGCGTCATCCGCGCGGTTGCGGGATCGTGCGTCTTCGACAGCAACGGCACACGCTGGAACCAGGTGCCATTGTCGCCGGCCGGCTCCAGGCCGGTTTCCGCGAAGCGCCACGCCACGTGGTCCGCGGCGCGGTCGTAGCCGGGCGTGCCGGTGCCGCGTCCTTCCATCGCGTCGTCCGCGAGCGCGAGCACGTCGGCCTCGATGCGTTGCCCGGCCGGCGTGTCGTTGGGCGGCTTCGGCGTGGCCGGCAGCGCGGCCCCGTCCGTGCCGGGCGGCGATGGCGCGCGCTGGCAGGCGGCATTGGCGAGGCAGGCGCACAGCAGCGCCAGGGCAAGGCGGCGATGGATCATGACAGCTCCGGACAGGCAGCGGCGACGCTAGCACCCTGCCCGCGGCGGCCACAAGCCGGGCGACAACCGGAAGACCGAATGCGGTGACCGTCAGGCGAGTTCCGGAGTCCCGCGGTTCGCCGGATCCATGCCCCGCCCGGCCAGCCACTCCGACAGTGCCTGCGGCGACATGGGCTCGGCGAACCAGAATCCCTGCGCCACCTGGCAGCCCTGGGCCTGCAGGATGTCCTTCTGTGCAGCGGTTTCCACGCCCTCCGCGACCACGGCCAGCCCCAGGCTGGTGCCGATTCCCAGGATCGCGGCGCTGAGCGCGCGCGCCTTCGCCGAATGCCCGAGGTCGGCGACGAAGCTGCGATCCAGCTTGAGTTCGGTGATGGGCAGGTGCCGCAGGTAGCTCAGGCAGGAATAGCCGGTGCCGAAATCATCCAGTGACAGGCGCACGCCCTGGGCGTGCAGGCGCTCGATGGTCAGCAGTGGTGTGCCGTCGCTGTCGATCAGGATGCTTTCGGTCAGTTCCACCACCAGGTCCGATGGCTGCAGGCCGTGGCATGCCAGGGTCTGGGCCACGATCGCCGGCAGCTGCAGGTTGTGGAAGCTGGACGCCGAGAGGTTGACGGCCACCGACGGGATGGCCAGGCCTTCGCGGCGCCACTGCGCCAGTTGCCGGCAGGCCTGGTCCAGCGCCCAGCGGCTCAGCGTCGCCATCAGGCCGCATTCTTCGGCCAGCGGGATGAAGCGGGCGGGTGGAATCAGGCCCAGGACCGGATGCCGCCAGCGCGAGGGCTTCCAGGCCATGCAGGCGTCCGCTGGCCAGTTCGATCTGCGGCTGGTAATGCAGCTCCAGGCCCCTGGCCTGCAGGGTGGCGCGCAGTGCCTTCTCCAGCGCCAGACGTTCCTCCGCGGTCCGGCTCAGTTCCACGCCGAAGAAACCGATCCGCCCGGTGCCGCCGGACTTGGCCTGGTGCAGGGCCATCCCGGCGCGGTGCAGCAGGCTGCCGATGGCCGTGCCGTCCTGCGGATACATGGCCACGCCCATGCTGATGCTCAGGTCGACCCTGGTGCCGGGCAGTTGCAACGGCCGCGTCAGCTGCGCCTGCCAGCGTTCGATCAGGACATTGACCTCCTCGCCGGCCCGCAGGGGCAGGGCGAGGATGAATTCGTCGCCCGGCAGGCGGCCGGCCACGCTGCCCTGGTGCACCAGTTCCCGCATGCGCGTGGCCACTTCGCGCAGCAGGGCGTCGCCCGTGGCCCGGCCCAGCGAATCGTTGATGTGCTTGAAACGGTCCAGGTCCACGTACAGGATCGCGACGCGCTGGCCGGCTCTCCGCGCCGTGTCCAGCAGTTGCCCGACCTGGGTTTCCAGAAGGCTGCGGTTCGGCAGGCCGGTGAGCGCGTCGTAGTACGCCAGCTGCCGGATCCGCTGGCGTGTCAGCTCGCGTTCCATAGCCAGTGCGCACAGGTCGGCGCAGGCCTCCACCAGTTGCTGGTGGAAGCTGGATGCCACGAAGGGGCCGTCCTCGCGGTAGTAAAAGGCGAAGGTTCCCAAGCACCTTGCCGTTCTTCTGCTAGATCGGCGTCGACCAGCAGACATTGAAGCCCAGCGGCAGGATCAGGTGTTTGAACTCCGCCCACAACGGGTCGGCTTCGATGTCGGTGACCAGCACCGGGCGCCTGAGCCAGGCGGCGGTGCCGCAGGAACCGACGTCCGGCCCGATGCGCACGCCATCGAGCTGGGACGAGTAGCTGAACGGCAGGCTGGGATCGGCCAACGGATGCAGCAGCCCCTGTTCGTCCACCTGCAGGATCGAGGCGCACACCTCCGGCGCCACGCGCTCGACCTCCTCGCACACCACTTCCAGCACCTGGATCAACGGCAGATCCTGCGACATGGCCTGCAGGGCGCGGTGGTGCAGGACCTCGTGGATCTTGGTCTTGGTGATGTCCAGCAGCACCGACACGGTGCAGGTCCATTGCCCCTGGGCATCCATGACTGGGTTGCAGATGATCTTGCTCCAGTAGCGCCGGCCTTCCTTGCCGGTGACCACGGCCTCGAAGTCCCCGGGAAGTCCCTGGCGCAGGCCGGCGCGCACCTCTTCAGCCCGCCCGGTGGCGATCTGCGGCACCAGCAGCTCCAGCATCTTCTGGCCCTGGATCTCGCCCAGTGTCCAGCCGAACATGCGTTGGAAGCCGTCGTTGCTGTAGACCACGCGCGAACGCGCGTCGGTGATCACGATCGCGGCATCGGTGTAGTCGGCCACCAGGGACAGGCGCCACAGGTGGTCCTGCCGGGCCAGCTCCGTACGCTTGCTGTGCCCGACGTCGGTGGCCACCACCGGATCCGGCTGACCTTGCCTTCATGGTCGCGCACGGGGGCGTAAAGCGCCTCCAGCCAGCAGCGGCCGCCGTCGCCGCGGACGCGCTCGACCACGCCGGAGAACTCGTGGCCCGTACACAGCGACCGCCACATCGCGGCGTAGTCCGGGCTCCGCACCAGTTCCGGCGGGCACAGCCGGGCGTGTTCCAGGTTTCCCTGGTGCTCCGGGCCCAGGTCCAGCAGCGCCAGGAACCTGGCATTGGCGAAGACCAGCCGCCCGTCAGGCGCGAATTCCGCCAGGGCCATGGTCCTGGCGAAGTCGCCCCAACGACCTTCCTGCTGCACGGCGGTGCCGTGTGGGCTGGCGGAGGAGGGCATCCCGATACTCCATCCTGGCGGCAAGCGTAAGACCCGGCGTCGCGGGTCCGGAACCGCATCCGTACCGGCATGCAGGGGCCTGGAGCCCCGAGTATAGGCCCATGGCCGTTCCGGCCCGTGTCGGGCCGGATATCTGCATGTACGGCGGAACCGGCCGGGAATGGACGCGGACAGGCGAGGTGCCTGCCTGGCGGAGAAGATGAATGTGCGTGTCCCGCTGCCGGGCGCCGGAATCAGGGCGGCGCTGGTGCCTTCCCGCCAGGAAGCGGGCGGGAAGAGCCGCCCGTCGCCTCAACCGGCGAAGGGGGCTGCGTTTCCGGCACGATCCCCGGCCAGGTCGATGCTGCCGCCACGTTCCGGTTCCACCCGCAGGACCGGCCAGGTCCACGTGGTTCCTTCACGCCTGGCGGTGACGTACGGCAGCGCCCGCTCGCGTGGACCGCCGCAGGCGGATGACGAAGGCGGCCTGCACCGGATCGCGAGTGTGCGACAGCTGGCCCGGGACGAGGCCCGCCTCGTGCACGGGCTCCCCGGGCGCGGCGGTCACGCGGGGTCGTGCCGTGCGGTCGCCACGGCATGGCGGCAGGGCCCGCTGTCACGGATCCGTCCGGTCATGGCGGACGTGAACCGCCAGATGCCGTACACCAGCACCAGCGGCATCAGCAGGATGCCCGCAGCAGCCACGCTTCGCGGCTGCGGCACCACCGGTTTCCGCTGCCGGGCGCAGGCGCGGTGTTCATTCGCCGGCCGCGGTGCGGTCGTCGAACAGCGCCGCGATCCGCCGCGCCAGCGCATACGGTCCGGGCGCGTTGCGGTTGGTCAGCAGCACCACGGTCAGGCCGTGGTCGGGCCAGCGCAGCAGCACGTTGCGGAAGCCGATGGTCTCGCCGGAATGCCACAGCAGGCGGCGGCCGCCGTCGTCGTGGATGCGCCAGCCGTAGCCGTAGCCGTCCACGTCGGTTTCGTCCGTGGCGGTGTGCGCGGTGAACGCGCGCGCCCAGGCGGCCGCATCGAGCAGGCGGCCTTCGTGCAACGCGGCGTCCCACTTCGCCAGGTCGTCGATGGAGGAATAGATGCCGCCGTCGCCGAGCACCGCGCTGGTGCTGCTCTGGTCGGTGCGGACCCAGGCGCCGTCCACGAGGCTGTGGCCATAGGCGCGGTGGGCGACGGTGGAGATGCCGTCCTCGAACGCGACCGTGTCGTCCATGCCCAGCGGGCGGAAGATGTGCTCGCGCAGGAAGCCCGCGTAATCCATGCCGGAGGCCTTTTCGACCACCAGCGCCAGCAACGCGTAGCCGCTGTTGCTGTAGCGGTACGCGGTGCCGGGCGCGAAGTACAGGCGGTCCTGCGCCTCCAGCAGCCGCAGCACGTCGGCGTCGCGCAGCTGGCGCTCGACGTGCTCCGGCATCACGTCCTCGTAGTCGACCAGGCCCGAGGTGTGGGTCAGCAGGTGGTGCAGGGTGATGCCGTCGGCCGCCGGGGGCAGCGAGGGCAGCCACTTGCGCACCGGGTCGTCCAGCGACAGCGCGCCCCGTCCGGCCAGCAGCAGCACGGCCGCCGCGGTGAACTGCTTGCTCACCGAGGCGAGGCGGAAGTTGGTGGCGGGCGTGATCGGCGTGCGCGCGTCGAGGTCGGCGAGCCCGTAGCCCTTGCGCACCACGGGTTCACCGTTGCGCACGACGAGCAGGGCGGCGCCGGGCACGTCGCCGGCGTAGTCGGACATCAGGGCATCGATGCGTTCTTCCACGGACGGGTCTCCGGAGGCGGCGCAGACGGCCGGCAGGCAGGACAGGAGCAGGAGGAGGAAGATGCGTGCAATCATGGCAGCCCCAGTGCCTCGCGGGCGATGTCGAGCAGCTGTTCGCTGGCGTCCGCGCCATGTTCACGGTACATCACGCCGCCCAGGCCGCGCTCGCGCACGTGGCGCGCCTTGGCGCGGATCGCCTCGGGATCCTCGTAGGTGACGAACACACGGGTGCGCGGGTTCCACAGCCAGGCCGCCTGCGCCTGCTCGTCCCAGTGGCGCACGAAGCCGCCGTCGGTGAGCAGGTGGTCGCGGACCTCGCGCCAGGACAGGGTCGTCATCTCGCCGTCGCAAGGCTGGTACAGGCCGTCGTTCCCCGGGGCCACGCCGGTGAAGCGCTTGCCGTGGAACGCGATGCCGGGCAGCAGTTTGCGCGGCGGCACGCCCGCAGCGAGGAATTCGTCCACCGCGCGCATGGTGTCGCGATCGGCCGGACCGGCAAGCGCGGAGCGGTGCAGTCCCGCGTGGTGGCCGGTGCGGCAGCCGTCCCTGCCGTGGAAGTCGAACGTCATCAGGTGGATGGCATCCACCAGCGGCACGATCCGCGGAAGGTCCAGTCCCCGCGCCGCCTCGCCGCCGGCGGCGGCGATCGTCAGCAGGTAGCGTTTGCCGGTGCGTACCGAGAGCGCGTCGAGCGCTTGGCGCACCGCCCGGAGCAGCAGCGGGAAGTTGTCGCGGTCGGCCGGGGCGTGGCTGATGCCCGGGCCGGGCAGCGTGGGGTATTCCCAGTCGATGTCGAGGCCGTCGAGGTCGTGCCGGCGCACCATCGCCACCGCGGTGCGCGCGAACGCGAGCCGCCCGTTCTCGGTGGCCGCGGCCTCGGAAAAATGGTCGGCGCCCCAGCCGCCGATCCCGAGCAGCACCTTCAGCCCCGGGTTCCGCCGGCGCAGCGCGGCCAGCTGGTCGAGGCGCTGGGACATGCCCGGGCGCGGGAAATGGACGGTGTGGCCGGAATCGACCAGCGCGAAGCCGTAGATCACCGCGTCCAGCTTCTCCGCGGAGACCGCGGGCAGCGGGTCGCGGTCCATGACGTAGCCGACCACGCGCGGCGGGTCGGCGGCGAAGGCGGACGGCGCCAGCGCCAGCAGCAGCGCCAGGGCCATGGTCCGCCACCATGCGGTTGGCATGCCGTTCCCTCCCAGGTTCGCGGGAAAACCATCTGCCACGATGGCGGCAGCGTGTTCAGTGTGACCGATCGCCGGGAGGCCCGCGCCGCGGGAACGGCACGACCACGCCACGCCGGTCGTCGTCCGGGCGCGGCTCGCGGTGCCAGAGCACCGGCACGTCGCGTGGCGGCGGCGGCTCGAAGGCGTCGCGTTCCTCCTGCGCGGCGCTGGTGGCTTCCTGCTCCTCTTCCAGCTCCCAGCTGTACCTGCGGCGCGGGGGCACGGGGTCCGTGCGCCGGAACAGGAAGGCGGCGAGGATGCCGCCGAGCGCGCCGCCGAGGTGCGACTGCCAGGACACGCCCGGCTGCTGCGGCAGCACCGTCAGCAGCATGCCGCCATAGAACAGGAACGCGATCATGCCCGTGGCGATCGAGGGCCGGTCGCGGCGCAGCAGGCCGAGCACGAACAGCAGGAACATCAGGCCGTGGGTGATGCCGCTGGCGCCGAGGTGGCGGGTGCCGGGCTCGCCCAGCAGCCACGCGCCGAGCCCCGAGCCCAGCCACACCAGCGGCAGCGCACGCACGGTGGCGCGCGGGTAGACGGCCATCGCCAGCGTGCCCAGGATCAGCAGCGCGAACGCGTTCGCGGCCAGGTGCCCGGGCGAGCTGTGCAGCAGCGGTGCGGTGAGGATCGCCGGCAGGCCGGCGGCGGTGTGCGGCGTCACCGCGAACGCGCGCCAGTCCAGCGCCGGCTGGGTGAGGAAGACCACCACGAGCAGCAGCACCGAGAACGCGCTGGCCTTCAGCGCGGCCAGGAGCCGCTGCCGGTCGCGCGCGCGCTGGGCCTGGAAATCGGTCGGGTCGTCGGGCGTGGGCAGGTGCATGAGGCAGAGGGTGGCGACGGAACGCGGGGATGCAAGGGCCGCGGGCGGGAAACGCTTTCCCGGGTGCGCCGGGGGATTGCCCGCCCCCGGCCCTCCCCCGTCAACGGGGGAGGGCGCCGGAAACCTTTCTCCGGCTGCAGGGGGAGGCGGGAGGGGGGCGATTGGCGGAGGAAGGCCGGATGGAGGCGGGAATCCGCGTGGAATCAGGCGGCGTCGTGCTTCGGCGGGCGCGCCAGGCTGAGCGCGACGGTGGCGCCGAGCACGAGCGCGACCACCCCCAGCGCCCAGGGCACCGGGATCTTCACCACGTCGATCAGCAGCATCTTGATGCCGATGAAGCACAGCACCACCGCCAGGCCGTAGGGCAGCAGGTGGAAGCGCTCGGCCATCCCGGCCAGCAGGAAGAACATCGCGCGCAGGCCCAGCACCGCGAACACGTTCGAGGTCAGCACGATGAAGGGATCGGTGGTGATCGCGAAGATCGCCGGGATCGAGTCCACCGCGAAGATCACGTCGGTGACGCCGATCATGACCAGCACGATGAACAGCGGCGTGAACTTGCGGCGGCTGCCGCGGCCGATCCACAGCGCGCCGCCGTGGTAGCGGCGGACGAACGGGACGTGGACGGTCAGCCATCGCAGCACCGGGTTGTCCGCGAGGTCCGGTTCCTTGCCGGCGGCGAGCCACATCCGGACGCCGGTGAACAGCAGGAACGCACCGAACACGTACAGCAGCCAGTGGAAGTGCGCCAGCAGGGCGGCGCCGGCGAAGATCAGGACCGCGCGCAGCACGATCGCGCCGAGGATGCCGATCACCAGCACGCGCTGGCGCTGCTCCCCGGGCACCGCGAAGTAGCCCATCACCATCAGGAAGACGAAGATGTTGTCGACCGCGAGCGCCTTCTCGACCAGGTAGCCGGTCAGGAACTCGAGGCCCACGCGGCGCGCCTCCCCGGGCCCGGCGGTCTGGCCGACGTACCACCACAGCGCGGCGTTGAAGGCCATCGCCAGGGCCACCCAGCCCAGGCTCCACCATGCCGCCTCGCGGAACGTGACCTTGTGCGCGCCGCCGTGGCGCATCAGCGCCAGGTCCACCAGCAGCGCGGCCAGGACCAGGCCGGAAAAACCGGCCCACAGCCACGCGTTGCCTATCGTTTCCATCGGAATCTCCACCAACGCCAGGGGGTTGCCGCCGGCGGCGGGGTCTCGGGACCGTGGATCGGATTCCGGGGACGCACCTTCGCCGTCGCGGCGAAGGTCTCGCTCACAGCCGTCGTGGCTGCCGCCGGACCGGAGCGGGCTGCTCGAACTGACGGCCCTGGCGCACTCGGGAGCTACTCCCCTTCACCGGCCATTGTGTGGGGCCGGGGGGGCGGGGTCAATCGCGGCCGGCAGGGTGCGGGCGCAGGCCGTAAAATCCGGGGATGAGCGCGACACTCCCCGTCATCCGCCTCCGCAACGCTTGGAAGTCCAGCCATCCCTGGATCTTCCAGAAGCTGGTCGAGAAGCCCGCGCAGCGCCCCAGGCCCGGCAGCCTGGTGGACGTCGTCGGCGTGGACGGCGAGTGGATCGGGCGCGGCTTCTACAACGGCCACTCGCGGATCGCGCTGCGCATCCTCGAGACCGACCCGGACGTGCCGGTGGACGCCGGCTGGTTCGCGCGCAGGATCGCCGAGGCGGTGCGGCTGCGCCGCGAGGTGCTGCGCCTGGACGAGGTGACCAACGCCTGGCGCGTGGTGCACAGCGAGGGCGACGGCATCAGCGGCCTGGTCGTGGACCGTTACGACGATCTGCTCGTGGTCGAGTTCTTCAGCGCCGGCGCGTACCGCCACCGCGAGTGGATCTACGACGCGCTGCGCGGGCAGTTCCCCGGCTGCCGCTTCCACAGCTTCGCCGACGAACACGTGCAGAAGCAGGAGTCGTTCGACCTGCGCGAGACCACCGGCACCGCGCCGGCGATCGTCACCGAGCATGGCATCCGCTTCCGCGCCGACCCGGCCGGCGGGCACAAGACCGGGTTCTTCGCCGACCAGCGCGACAACCGCGAGTGGCTCTCCCACCGTTGCGCCGGCAAGCGCGTGCTCGACCTGTGCTGCAACACCGGCGGCTTCGGCATCTACGCCGCGGTGCGTGGCGCCAGCGAGGTGGTGGGCGTGGACATCGACGCGGCCGTGCTGGAGATCGCCCGCGCGAACGCGAAGCTCAACGGCGTGCGCCCGCGCTTCGTCCAGGCCGACATCTTCCCGTGGCTGCGCGACGCGGCGGCCAACGGCGAGCGCTTCGACGTGGTGGTGCTCGACCCGGCGAAGATGACCCGCGACCGCGAGCAGGTCATCAATGCGCTCAAGAAGTACCTCGACATGAACAAGCTGGCACTGGGCGTGGTCAAGCCAGGCGGGCTGTTCGCCACGTTCTCGTGCACCGGGCTGGTGGGCGAGGAGCAGTTCCTGGACATGCTGCGCCGCGCCGCGTTCTACGCCGGGCGCACGGTGCAGGTGCTGAAGGTGGCCGGCGCCGGCGCCGACCATCCGTTCCTGGCCCACGTGCCCGAGTCGCGCTACCTGAAGGCGGTGTTCTGCCGCGTGCTGGATTGAACCATCGGTCCGCGGGCCCGCGCCGGGGCGCCCGGCGACGACATCGTGCGGGCCCACGGCGAGGGCGCGGCCGGCAACGCGCGGTCGGCGCCACCGGCCCGCCGGTGCGGATCGTGCCCTGACCGCCTGGCGACTGCGTCGATCGTCACCGTGACCATCCGGTCATGCCGCGCCGGTCGCGCTGGCGTTTCATTCACGACTCGACGGCAACCGGAGACCTTGCCATGCGAATGCCCCTGCTGGCCGTCCTCCTGCTGGCCACCAGCCCGCTGTGCGCGCAGGTGGCCCCTGCGCCGCACGACGGGCCACGGGCGCCTTTCGCCGGTCCGCCCACGCGGGTCCTGGTGCTGGGCAGCGTGCACCTGGCGCAGGAGGAGGGCGGTCCGGTCACCGCCCGCGAGACCGGTCGGCTGCTGGAGCGCCTGGCCGCGTTCGGTCCGCAGGTGATCACCGTCGAAGCGATGCGCGGCGAGACCTGCGACCTGATGCGCCGCCACCCGGCGGTGTACGACGAGGAGGGCATCGCGCACTACTGTCCCGACACCGACGCGGCACGGGCCGCCACCGGCCTGGACGTGCCGGCCGCCATCGCCTCGGTGGAGGAACAGCTGGCCGCGTGGCCGCAGTCGCCGACCGCGGCGCAGCGCCGGCGCCTGGCCGCGACCTTCCTGGCCGCGGGCGACCCGACCTCGGCCCTGGTGCAGTGGCTGTACCTGCCCGAAGCCGAGCGCCGCGCCGGCGACGGGCTCGACGCCGCGCTGGTGCAGGCGCTGCGCAAGCTGGCCGCGTCCAGCAACGAAAACACGGTGATCGGCGCCGCGCTGGCCGTGCGCCTGGGGCTGCAGCGCGTGCATCCCGTGGACGACCACACCGGTGACAACCTGCGCATCGACGACGAGGACGCCTACGCCGCTGCGATCCGCGGCGCCTGGGACCGCGCGCCGCCCGAATGCGCCGCAACGTACGCGTACCTGCGCGAACTGCGGCAGGCGCCGGACCTGCTGCCGCTGTACCAGCACATCAATCGCGCCGCCTACCAGACGGTGCCGATGCGCTGCGACTTTGCGCTCGCGCTGGCCGACACCTCGCCACAGCGTTACGGCCGCCAGTACGTCACCGGCTGGGACCTGCGCAACCTGCGCATGGTCGCCAACATCGGCGAGACCTTCCGCGAGCGTCCCGGGGTGCGGGTACTGAGCATCGTCGGCGTCTCGCACAAGCCCTGGTTCGACCGCCTGCTCGGGCAGCTGCAGGGCGTGGAGGTGGTGGACGCCGCACAGGTGCTGGGCGACTGAGCCCGCGGCTCAGCGGGCGAGCAGCCAGTCGCGCAGCACGCGCGCGCTGTTCATCACCGGGTCGCGCGCGGCGTAGACGAAGGTGGTGCGGCCCCGGCGCAGCCAGTCGCGCAGCTCCTCGACGGCGGCGGCATTGGCCTCCAGCTCGGCGTGGTAGCGGCGCACGAACTCGCCGAACCGCGACGGTTCGTGCCCGTACCACGTGCGCAGCGCCGGGCTGGGCGCGATGTCCTTCAGCCACAGGTCGAGCGCCAGCGCTTCCTTCCTCACGCCGCGCGGCCACAGCCGCTCGACGAGGATGCGCGCGCCGTCGTCCCGGGCGGGCGGGTCGTAGGCGCGCTTGAGCCGGATGTCCATGCCGGCAGGCTGCCCCCGTCCGCCCGTGGAATCAAGGGCGGACTGAGCAGGATCAATGCCCCGTCACGCGGGAGGGGCGACCATGGCGGCAATCCCGGACGAGGAGCAGGGCCATGACGCGCGATTTCGAAGGCAGGGTGGCGGTGGTCACGGGCGGTGCCTCGGGCATCGGCGCGGCGGTGTGCCGGCAACTGGCGGCCCGCGGCGCGAAGGTCGTCATCGCCGATTACAACGGCGAGGCGGCGCAGGCGCTGGCCGGCGGGCTGGGCAATGCCAGCGCGTTCCGGCTGGACGTCGCCGACCCGCGCGCGGTGCGGGACATGGTCGCGCACGCGGTCGACACCTTCGGCGGCCTGCACCTGGCGGTCAACAACGCGGGCATCGGCGGGGCGTCCGCACCGACAGCCGACTATCCGCTCGAGGAATGGCACCGCGTGATCGGCGTGAACCTGCACGGGGTGATGTACTCGATGAAGTACGAGATCCCGGCGATGCTGGCCTCCGGTGGTGGCGCCATCGTCAACATGGCGTCGATCCTGGGCAGCGTCGGCTGGAGCGGTTCGGTCGCCTACGTCGCGGCCAAGCACGCGGTGGTCGGGATGACCAGGACCGCGGCGCTGGAGTATGCCGCGCAGGGCATCCGGATCAACGCGGTGGGCCCGGGCTTCATCGACACGCCGCTGCTGGCGGCACTGGACGAGGAGGCGCGCGCCGGCCTGGTCGGCCTGCACCCCGCCGGGCGGCTCGGCACCGCGGACGAGGTGGCCGCGCTGGCCTGCTTCCTGCTGTCGGACGCCGCCGGCTTCATCACCGGCAGCTACCACCTGGTGGACGGCGGCTACACCGCGCGCTGAGCGCGCGGCACGCACGCGCTCAGTAGCCCCGCTCGCGCAGCAGGCTGCGCACCTCCTCGTGCCGCGCCTGCATCGCGGGCGAGGGCGCCCTGTCGAGCAGGCTGACGACGACGATGGCGATGGTGGCGGCGATGAAGCCCGGGATCATCTCGTATACCGGGCTGCCGGTCTGCTTCCAGGCGATCACCACGATCGCGCCGGTGAGCATGCCGGCCAGCGCGCCGTTGCGGGTCATGCGCTTCCAGAACAGCGAGAGCACCACCACCGGGCCGAAGGCGGAGCCGAAGCCCGCCCAGGCGTAGGCGACCAGGCCCAGCACGCGGGATCCGGGGTCGCGCGCGATCCAGATCGCCAGGGCTGCCACCGCCAGCACCATGGCGCGGCCGAACCAGACCAGTTCGGCGTGGCTGGCGTTGGGGCGCAGGAAGCCGCGGTAGAAGTCCTCGGTCAGCGCGCTCGAGCACACCAGCAGCTGCGCGGCGAGCGTGCTCATGATCGCGGCCAGCACCGCCGACAGCACCACGCCCGCGATCCACGGGTTGAACAGCAGATCGGCCAGCGAGATGAACACGCGTTCGGGGTTGGCATTGACCGCGCCGGCAAGCTCCGGGTGTCTGGCGAACCAGGCGATGCCGAAGAAGCCGGTGGCCATCGCGCCGGCCAGGCACAGCACCATCCAGGTCATGCCGATGCGGCGCGCGCGCGGGATCCGGTCCAGGCTCTCGGCGGCCATGAACCGCGCCAGCAGGTGCGGCTGGCCGCAGTAGCCCAGGCCCCAGGCCATCGCCGAGACGATGGCGACCACGCCACCGGCGCCGACCCACTGCAGCCGCGTCGGGTCCACCTGCTCGACCAGTGCCATGGCCTCCCCGGGGCCGCCGACGCCGACGAGCACGAACACCGGCACCAGCAGCAGGGCGAAGATCATCAGCGTGGCCTGGATGGTGTCGGTCCAGCTCACCGCCAGGAAACCGCCGATGAAGGTGTAGGCGATGGTCACCGCAGCGCCCCAGAACATCGCCTGCATGTACGGCATGCCGAAAATGCTCTCGAACAGGCGCGCGCCGGCGACCACGCCGGAGGCGCAGTAGATGGCGAAGAACACCAGGATCACCAGCGCCGAGAGGATGCGCAGCAGGCGGCTGCGGTCCTCGAAGCGGTGGGTGAAGTAGTCCGGCAGGGTCAGCGCGTTGCTGGTGCGCTCGGTGTACACGCGCAGCGGGCCGGCCACGAAGCGCCAGTTGGCCCAGGCGCCGATGACCAGGCCGATCGCGATCCACGCCTCGGACGCGCCGCCCAGGTACAGCGCGCCGGGCAGCCCCATCATCAGCCAGCCGCTCATGTCGGACGCACCGGCCGCCAGCGCGGTCACGTAGCTGTTGAGCGAGCGTCCGCCGAGGATGTAGTCGTCGAAGGTCCGGGTGCGGTACCAGGCGGCGAAGCCCAGGCCGACCATCAGCAGCAGGTAGGCGGTGAAGGTGACGAACAGCGGCGAGGTGAAGGACATGCGTCGGGCACCATGCGACTGGACCGGGCGCAGAGTGTGGCCGAAAACCCGTGGCCCGCGCCAATGCCGGTCGTGCGCCGTGGATGGAACGGCGGGGTCATGGCACGGGCTTGTTGCGGTGCGTCAACGCGGTGATGTTTCCCGCCGGCGGCCGCGGACGCCCGGGCCGGGAGCCGGTTCAGACGTACGCGATCCACTGGCGGAGCAGCGACTGCAGCGCGCGTGCGCTTGCGCACGTCGGCGGCATCGGCGAACGCGACCTGGGCGCGGTCCCTGCCCAGCCAAGCCAGCAGGCCGTCCGGATCGTCGATGGCCAGCCCACCCGCCGGCAGGGCGCGCGCCTTCGCGCCCAGGTGCAGGATCAGCGACAGCCCGGTCTTCGCGCGCAGGTGCATGGTCGCGAAGTACTCGTGCGTGCGGAAACTCGGTGCGTTCCACTTCACGCCTTCGGCGATGGACGGATCGGCAGCGAGGATGGTCTCGCGCAGCAGCACGACGGCGTCCTTGTGCGGATGCACCAGCTTCGCGATGCAGGCATCCACGGCGGCCGACGTGTCGGCGGCGGTGGCGTGCGGTGTCTTCCTTCCGGCCATCCCGGCTCCCGTCGCGTGTCCGTGGGCACACCCTGGCGCGCAAGCGGTGCGGGCGCCACGGCGGCCGTCCCGCTGGCCCCGGCGTCGTAGATCACCGCGCGCTCGATGTTGAGGCGGCGGCCCTGCGCATCGGGGTCCGCGTCGTCGCGCAGCACGATGCGCAGCCGGTGCGGCCCGGGCACGAGGCCCTCGTGCCACCACAGCGCGCGGTCGGAGGTGCGCTCGGGGATGTAGGCGTCGAGGGTGCCGGCAGGTTCGCCATCGAGGTAGACATCGGCGCGGCCGCCGTCCTGCGCGAGCCTGCCGACCAGCATCAGCCCCGTGCCTTAGAACGCCAGTTCCGCCTCCGCGCCGGGCTGGTCACTGCTGCGCTGGCGTTCGTCGGCATGCCATTCCCCGCGCCATTGCCAGGCCGGATCGTCGAACAGGTGTTCGCGCACCGGTGCGCCGGGGTGCCACTGCTCCAGCGGCGCCGGCACGGGGTCCTGGACCGGGACCAGCCAGGTGTCGCCGCCTGCGTGGCCGCCTTCGGCCTCGACCAGGGCGCGGGCGCGCGACAGGGTCGAGGCGACGATGTCCTCGAAGCTGTACGTGGTGTAGGCGAACTTGCGGTGGGCGATCGCCGGGATGCCGGCGGTCCATTCCGCCGGGATCGCGGCGTAGCCGAGGATCGTGCCGAGCACGCCGGCGGCGGTCGCGGCGTTGCAGTCGGCATCCTGGCCGGCGTGGGTGGCGATCTCCAGCGTGCGCGCCATGTCACCGCCGCCGTACAGCAGCCCCAGCACCACGTAGGCGCCGTTGAGGCGCGCGTCGATGTTGAACGGGCGCAGCGAGCCCTCGTCGTCGGCGTCGTCGCGGTCCCAGCGCGCGGTGATCTCCTCCCAGGCAGCTTCCCAGTCCCGTGGCTGGCGTGCGTGGATATCGAGCACGTGGGCGATGGCCTGCGCGTAACCGCTCTCCGCCGGCAGGCTGCGCAGCGCCGTCTCCACCACCCGGCGCGGGTCGTGCTCGAAGAACGCGGCCGCGTACATCGCCGCCACGAACATGCCGCCGTAGACGCCGTCGCCGTAATTCATGATGTGGCCGATGCGGTCGGCCAGGCGGTTGGTGGCCTGCGGCAGGCCTGGCGCCATCAGGCCGATGAAGTCCGCCTCGATCTGGAAGTCGATGTCGTTGGCATGCGGGTTGTAGCGGGGATGGCCCGACCACGGCGGCTCGATGCCGTTGCGCAGCGCCAGCCGGGCGCGCGCGTTGGCGTGCCACAGCCTGTATTCCGAGTCGCGGAATGCCGCGGCGTACTGCGCTGCGGTCGCGTCGATGCCCTGCCCGTCCATGACCTTCGCGAAGGTCATCTCGACGTACAGGTCGTCCTGGTCTAGGGCGTTGGCCACCATCTCCGGCGACCAGTCCAGGGGACCGCGCAGGATCGCGCCGTTGGACACGAACTCGTGCTTCGCGGCGAAGGCGACGCCGAACATCTGCCCGGCCCAGCCGCCACGGATCCTGTCCTCGAGCACCGCCCGGGGCAGTTCCCGGAACGCGGCTGCACCGGTTGCGGCCGGCGGGTCACCGGCCGTGGCGGGAAGGGCCATGGCGCCGCCCAGCAGTGCGGCCAGCAGGACGGCGGGGATCAATGCGCCCGTGCCCCTGCCGTGGCCAGCGGCCGCACCAGTTCCAGCAGCGACACCAGGGTCCTGCCGGGTTCCTCCCAGGGGATCATGTGCGCCGAGCGCTCGAACCACACCGCGCGCTTGTAGGGCGCGTCCACCTCGCGCAGCCACGCTTCGACCGGCGCGGCGGGCGTGGTGTAGTCGTGGCGGCCGAGGAACATCACCACCGGGACCGGGAAGCGGCGCACCTGCGAGAAGTCCACCTCGACGAACTCGTCGAGCAGGCGCTCGAGCGTGAACAGGCTGCCGGCGTTGATCGCGGCGCGGTCCTCGGCGTCATAGTCGGGGGACAGCCGCGCGGCGCCGAAGAAATAGGTGCTGTCGCTGCGGAAGGCGCTGAGCCCGCCGTAGTACTGCGGCCACTTGCGCGCGATGACGATGCGCTCGCGGGTGAGCGGCGCATCGCCCGGATAGGGCAGGATCGACTCGATCTCGGCGATGGCCCGGGCGTTGCCATGGCGGCGCGCCTGCTCCAGGCCGTATTCGATGCTCAGGCGCTCGTTCTCGCGCACGTTGATCACCTGGCCGATGCCGACGTAGGCGTGGAACAGGTCCGGGCGCTCCAGCGCCGCGTGCATCGACACGACCGTGCCCCAGCTGTGCCCCATGAGGATGAGCTTGTCCTTGCCCAGCCGCCGGCGCACGTGCCCGGCGATCGCGACCAGGTCGTCCACGTAGGTGCGGATGCGCAGGCTCGCGGCGACCGCGTCCGAATGGTCCTCGCGCCAGGTCTTGCCGGCGCCGCGCTGGTCGTAGTTCACCATGGTGAAGTACTCCTCCAGCGGGCGCTGGAACTGCCACAGGCCGGGGATCAGCGGCGAGGCCGGGCCGCCATGCACGAACAGGATCACCGGGTTGGCGCGGTCCTGGCCGCGGATGCTGATCCAGTGCTCGACGCCGTTGATGGGGGTCTTGTACGTCTCCTGGATCCCGTCCGGACCGGGGATGCGCATCAGGTCGGCGACCACGGCGCGGGCACGGGCGGCCTCGTCACCGGGGTCCTGCGCGGTGGCGGAGACGACCGGGAACAGCAGCAGCGCGGCAAGGATGAGGCGCCGGAACAGGGGGACGGGCATGGCGTTCTCCATCGGGGCGATGCATACGGGGAGACGGCCACAGGCGCCGCGGTTGCACGCCGCGCGCGGCCGGCCCGGCCGCGTGCCCGGGTCGCCTGTCTCAACCGGCGAGACGGCGGTCGCCTACACTGCCCCGATGGACATGCAGATCGCCGTATGGGCCCTGCTGGGGCTGGTGTTCGTCGCCATCGTGCTGCTCGTGGCCCTGCTGCTGCGCCGGCCGGAGGCCAGGCTCGAGCGCGCGCTGCGCGAGGAGCAGCGCGACGGCCGGGCCGAGCTGCGCGAGCAGCTCGAGTCCCTGGGCCGCCAGCAGGACCTGCGCCTGGACGGCTTCGCCCGCAGCCTGGGCGAGTTCACCGACCGCACCGATCAGCGCCTCGACATCCTGCGCGCGGCACTGACCGAGGACGCGCACAAGTCGCGCACCGGACTGGCCGAACAGCAGCACCGCTTCGAGCAGGTGCAGGGCCAGCGCATGCAGCAGCTGCGCGAGCAGGTGGACAGCTTCGCCCGCCAGCTCGACGGGCGCATGCAGGACTTCACCCGGTTCCAGGCCGAGCAGCAGCAGCGCTTCATGGAGCAGGTCTCGGCGCAGCTGCGCGAGCTGACCCAGCGCAACGAGCAGCGCATCGCCGAGATGCGCGCGACCCTCGAGCAGCAGCTGCGCGCGCTGCAGGAGGACAACGCCGCCAAGCTGGAGAAGATGCGCGAGACGGTGGACGAGAAGCTGCAGAGCACCCTCTCCAGCCGGCTCGACTCCTCGTTCAAGCTGGTGTCCGAGCGGCTGGAGCAGGTGCAGCGCGGGCTGGGCGAGATGCAGCAGCTGGCCACCGGCGTGGGCGACCTCAAGCGGGTGTTGACCAACGTCAAGACGCGCGGCACCTGGGGCGAGGTGCAGCTCGGCAACATCCTCGAGCAGATCCTCACCCCCGCGCAGTACGCGCGCGGGGTGCGGGTGCGCCCGGACAGCGCGGAGATGGTGGACTTCGCCGTGCGCCTGCCCGGCCGCGGCGAAGGCGACGAGCCGGTATGGCTGCCGATCGACTGCAAGTTCCCGCGCGAGGACTACGAGCGCCTGCTCGATGCCCAGGAGCAGGGCGACCCGGAGCGGGTACGCGAATGCGGTGCGCAGCTGGAGAAGGCCGTCCGCATCCAGGCGAAATCCATCAGCGGGAAGTACATCGCCCCGCCGCACACCACCGACTTCGCGGTGATGTTCCTGCCCACCGAGGGCCTGTACGCCGAGGTGATCCGCCGTGCCGGGCTGGTGGACGCGTTGCAGCGCGAGCACCGCATCGTGGTCGCCGGCCCGACCACGATCACCGCCCTGCTCAACAGCCTGCAGATGGGCTTCCGTACCCTGGCCATCGAGAAGCGTTCCAGCGAGGTGTGGAAGCTGCTGGGTGCGGTCAAGAGCGAGTTCGGCAAGTTCGCCGGGATCCTCGAGCGCGCCGAGAAACAGATCACCACCGTGGGGAAAAGCCTGGGCGACGCCAGCCGCAAGACCCGCACCATCGAGCGCCGGCTGCGCGGGGTCGAGGCGCTGGGCCAGGACCAGGCGCGCGCGCTGCTGGAACTGGACGGGGATGCGGACACCGGCACGGATCCGGAAATGCCGGACGACAATCCGGGCTAGGGCGGCGGGTGGACCGCGCCTGCCATACTCGCCCGTGGTGCAAAGGGAGGAAGCGATGCGCCCGGGTCCCGTCCGTGCCGTGCTGTCCGCCGCCTGCTGCCTGGTTGCCGCGGTCATGGCCGCGGACGAGCGGGAGTCGTTCGACCTGCACGTTCCGGTGGCGCCGTCGCCGGTCATGTCCGGTGGCCACGCGCGACTGTTCTACGAACTGCACCTCACCAATTTCTCGGGGCAGCCATTGGCGCCGCAGGCCGTGGAGGTCCTCGATGGCCACGGCCGGTCCCTTGCACGCTTCGACGGCGCGGCACTGGCCGCGCGGCTGGCACCGGTGGTCCCCGGTGGCGGGGCGTTCGACGGGACGCTCGCGCCGGGTATGCGCGCGGTGGTGTTCGTGGAACTGGACCTGGAGCCGGGGGCGTTGCCGGACGTGCTGCGCCATCGGGTCGGTTACCGGGTGGAGGATGGGACGGGCGCGCAGGCGGAAGTGGCCGGGGGGCCGGCGCCGGTCGCGCCGCCCGCCGTGGTGCTGGGGCAGCCGCTGCGCGGCGGACCGTGGGCGGCGGTGTTCGATCCGGGGTGGGAACGCGGGCATCGGCGCATGTTCTACGCCGTGGAGGGACGTGCCACGCTGCCCGGCCGCCTTGCGATCGATTTCGTGAAGCTGGACGGGGGCGGCCGCATCGCGGAGGGCGATCCCGACGTGATCCGCGGAGCGTACGGCTATGGCGAACCCGTGCTCGCGGTCGCCGACGCGGTGGTGGCCGCGGTGCGCGACGGCTATCCGGAGGCAGGCCGCGTGTCGGAGAACGGGCAGCACCCGCTGTCGAAGGGCAGCGGCAACTACGTGGTCCTGGACCTGGGCGATGGCCGCTACGCCTTCTACGAGCACCTGCGCCCGGGCAGCGTCCGCGTCGCGCCGGGCCGGCGCGTGCGTCGCGGGGAGGTGCTGGGCGAGGTCGGCCTGAGCGGCAGCGGCGGCTGGCCGCACCTGCATTTCCATGTCGCCGATGTGCCATCGCCGCTCGGCGGCGAGGGCCTGCCGTTCGCGCTGGAGCGGTTCGAACTGCTCGGCCGCTACGACGATTTCGATGCGCTCGGCCGCGCGCCGTGGGTGCGGGTGGAGCCGGTGTTGCGGTCGCGCGAGCGCCCGGCGGACAACGCGGTGGTGCGGTTCCCGGACTGAGCGCGCTCAGCGCGGCGGGACCACCGGCACCGGCATCGCGTCCACCGGCACGGTCGGGATGTCCTCGTCCTCCAGCAGGTAGTCCGGCAGGTCGCTGTCGCCGGGCTGCGTGCCGTCCCCGTGGATCTGGTAGTTGCGGCGTTGCAGCCAGGCGTCGCGCACCAGGGCGTAGTCGTCGATGGCGCCTTCGCGCATCGCGTCCAGCGCGAACAGCTGCGCGCGCAGGTCGACCAGCTGCAGGCCCTGCAGCGCATAGCGCGTGCGGTGGTCCTCGATCCGCCAGGTCGGCGACAGCGGCGCGTCGCCGACCAGGCCGAAGGTGTCGCGCAGCGTGCGCGGCCCGAACAGCGGCAGCTCGACGTAGCGCGAGGTCTTCCAGCCCCACACGCCGAGGGTCTGGCCGAAGTCCTCGCTGCGGTACGGGATGCCGGCGTCGCTGGCCGGGTCGAACAGGCCGCCGATGCCGAGCGTGGTGTTGACCAGGAAGCGTGCCAGCGCCTGCCCGGCGTGCTTCGGCCGGCCCTGCAGCAGCGCGTTGAGCGCGCTGACCGGCTGGCCGAGGTTGTTGAAGAAGTTGGTCACGCCCAGCCGCACCGGGCGCGGCACCACGCGCACGTAGGCCCGGGCCAGCGGCCTGGCGATGGCCCGGTCCACGGCGTTGTTGAAGCGGTGGACCTTGCGGTTCCAGCGCTCCCAGGGGTCGTAGCTGGCGGGCAGCTGCGCCGGTTCGGGCAGGGTGGGATCGGCGACCGGGTCATAGTCCTGCGTGCCGTAGATCGCCGCGTAGTCGAGTTCCTCCACGGTCGGCGTGGACGCGGCGGCCTGCGCCGGGGCGGCCCCGGCGGCGGGCGCTTCCCCGTGCGGCGGGACATCTTCGTCCGGCGCGGGCGGCAGGTCTCCGGTGGCCGGCGCGGCAGTGGCGGGAACGGTC
>ERZ795043.596-NODE-596-length-26647-cov-134.113869_pt1 | contig 26647 bp, 24 predicted proteins | sample MGYA00375127_ERZ795043 | MGnify/ENA primary metagenome ERZ795043 (study PRJEB30172, sample SAMN05518447) | compost metagenome | isolation source: Feedstock adapted compost from Newby Island compost facility, Milpitas, CA | place: USA:Newby Island compost... | reverse complement strand
TTCCGGATGATACGTATTGCCCTTGTTGTCCGGATCCGTCGGCAGTTTCGCCAGATAGCCTTCATCGACCAGATCTTGGGCCGACACGCTTGTCGAATCGGTCCCGCCGCCCAGCAGATCTTCCACGGTGACGTACATTCTCGCGGAGTCGATGATGAGCTGCGCGTTGGCGCGGTGCGCTTCGTCCCGCGATTTGTCGATCATCGTGTTGACGGCCGGAATGGCGATGGCGGCAATGATGCCGAGGATGACGATGACGGCCAGCACTTCGACGAGCGTCAGGCCTTTCTGGTTTTTCAGGATCGATTTCGCTTTGTTGGTCATGGACCAAGACACCTCCCTGGATTTTTGCAAGAATGCGGTTTGCCGTGAACGGACGGTTTCTCCTCTGTTCATCCTTTTTTTCACCCCCTTTCAAAGGAAGTTTTCATAGAGCTTGAACATCGGGGTCATCATCGCCGCGATGATGATGCCCACGATGGTGGAAACGACAAGGAGCAGCATCGGCTCGATGCTCGCCTTGAGCTGGTCGACGGTCTTGTCCACGTCGTCCTCGTAGAAATCGGCGATTTTGCCGAACATCGTGTCCAGCTGGCCGGTTTCTTCGCCGATCACCAGCATGGACGTCACCATCTTCGGAAACAGCCCGCTTTCGCGGAACGGTTTGGACAGCTGCCGGCCTTCCGCCAGGCTTTGCCGCGCCTCCTCCAGCACCTTGCGGACGACCCGGTTGCCCGCCGCCCTGGCGGACACGGTCAGCGCCTCGATGAGCGGCACGCCGCCCGAATGGAGGGACGCCATCACCCGCGACAGGCGGGCGATCGCCGCCTTGCGCAGGACGATGCCGAACAGGGGCAGGTTGAATTTGAGCTTGTCCAGCATGTATTTGCCCTGTTCGCCGGCGAAGGCGAGCTGAAAGCCGAGAACGGCCGCCGCCAGGCCGAGCAGCAGGATCCACCAGTACCGGGTGACGAAATCGCTGGCGCCCATGACGATTTTGGTGACGAGGGGAAGCTCCAGCCCCTGGTCGGCGAACATGCCGGCGAAGGTGGGCACCACTTTGGCCAGCATGAAGATGACGACGCCGACGGCCAGCACCAGCACGATCGCCGGATACGTCATGGCCGATTTCACCTTCTGCATCGTCCGGTGTTCCTTTTCATAGTGCGTCGCCATCCGCTCCAGCACGTCGTCCAGCTGCCCGCCGACCTCGCCGGACATCACCATGTTGACAAACATGTCCGGAAAAACGTTCGGATGCTGCTTCATCGCCTCCGACAGCTGGGAGCCGGCCAGCACCTGCTGCCGGATGTCGCGGATCGCCTGTTTCAGGGTTTTCCCCGACGCCTGGTCTTCCAGGACGTCGAGCGCCTGGTCGAGCTGGATGCCGGCGCGGATGAGGGTCGCGAACTGGCGGCAAAACACGACGAAATCCTTCATCTTCACCGGGCTGCCGATGTGGATTTCCCGGTGCAGCCAGCCGATTTTCCGTTCGCGGATGCCGCGGACCGACAGTTTCATGCCGCGAAGTTCCTGGATGGCCGCCTGCTTGTCGGCGGCCTGCAGCGTGCCTTTGATTTTCTTGCCCGTTTCATTCACGGCTTCGTAGGTAAAATACGGCATGTTTCCTCACTCCAACCGGTTTGTTGCCCGTCGGCGTCATTCGTCGGCCGTGACCGCCTTGAACAGTTCTTCCGTCGTGGTCAGGCCTTCCATCACCTTCTCCAGACCGTCGCGCAGGAGGCTGCGGAATCCGTGCTCCACCGCGTATCCGGTCAGGTCTTCCAGCGACGCCTTCCCGGCGATCAGGCGGCGCATCCCTTCGTCGATCATCAGCACTTCATGGATGGCGATGCGGCCGCTGTAGCCGGTCTTGCCGCAAGCCGTGCATCCCTTGCCGCGCGAGAGCATGACTGTCTCGCTTTCCGGCCGGCCGGCATCCTCCAGCAGGCCGTTGGCGGCAAACAGATGCAGCTCCTCCGGCCGGGCCGGCACGCTGACGGCGCATTCCCGGCACACCCGGCGGACCAGGCGCTGGGCGACGACGCAGACGAGAGACGAGGCGATCAGGTAATGCTCGATGCCCATGTCCGCCAGACGGGTGATGGTCGAAATGGCGCTGTTCGTATGGATGGTGCTGAAGACCAGGTGTCCCGTCAGCGAAGCCCGGACGGCGATCTCCGCCGTCTCCGTGTCGCGGATCTCGCCGACCATGACGATGTTCGGGTCCTGGCGGAGAATCGAACGGAGACCGGAAGCGAACGTCAGGCCGATCTGGGCATTGACCTGCACCTGCGTGATCCCCTCGATCCGGTATTCCACCGGATCCTCGACGGTGATGATCTTCACGTCGGGTTTGTTCAGCATCTGCAGCGCCGAATACAGCGTGGACGATTTGCCGCTGCCCGTCGGCCCGCTGATCAGGATGATGCCGTTGGGCCGGTGCAGCGCCTTTTCGAACAGGCCGTAATGATGGCTGCTGAATCCGAGTTCGTGAAGCGGCTTGATGCCCACGGACTGGTCCAGAATCCGCAGCACGATGCTTTCGCCGGTCACCCCCGGCAGCGTGGACACGCGGATGTCGACCCGCTTGCCGAACACGTGCATCTGGATGCGGCCGTCCTGGGGCAGCCGGCGCTCCGCGATGTTCAATTTGGCCAAAATTTTCAGCCGCGCGGTCAGCACGTTCTGCATCGCCTTGGGCAGTTTCTGTTCCGCGCGGAGCACGCCGTCCACCCGGAAGCGGATGAGCACGTGGTGCTCCTGCGGCTCGATGTGGATGTCGCTGGCCCGCTGGGTGACGGCCGCCTGGATGATCTGGTTGACCAGGCGCACCACGGGGGACGACTGGTTCTGCGCTTCCTGCTCCACATCCTCGCCTTCCGGCGCTTCGTAGTCCTCGTCGATGATTTCTTCCACCGCGGCGCTCTGCAGGCCGTAGTAGCGGGCAATCGCCTGTTCGATGTCCGCCGAGGTGGTGATGACCGGCTGCACCGGCATGTTGGTGGCGAGGCGCACTTCTTCGACGGCGATGTAGTCCAGCGGATCGGTCATGGCCAGCACGAGCCGGTCGCCGGCTTTGCGGACGGGAAACACGGCATGCTTCCGGGCGATCGATTCCGGCAGCAGCGCGACGACTTCCTTGTCCACGTTCGTCTCGAGCAGCGAGACGGACGGAAAACCGAGCTGGAATTCCAGCACTTCGACCATTTGCCGCTCGGTGATGTAACCCAGTTCGCAAAGGATGGTGCCGAGTTTCGGTTTGCCTTTGCCCTTGGACTGGATCCGGAGCGCCTCTTCCAGCTGCTCGGGGGTGATCAAACCGTGGTTGACCAGCAATTCTCCGAAACGCACATCCCTCACTCCGGCATGAAGGTTTTGGCCAATCCGTCACATCCCGTCGCGCGCGTCATCGAGATCTTCCTGCCGATAGACGATCACGTCCGGAAACGGCGCATAAAAATCTTTGTAAAGCAGCCGGCGCTCGTTGTTTTCGGTCCGGTACACGCGCACGAGAAGCCCTTCCCGCTTCGTCCACTGCGGAACGTACGGCGTGTCGCTGCCGTTCGCGATGATCATGGTTCCGGGCGCGTACCGCGTCACGGTTTCCGCAATGACCGGCGGCGTCCAGCCGGCCGGCGGCCGTCCCGCGATGCGGAACCCGACCGCGTCCTCCGTGCTTTCCGCTTCGATCCGCACGTCGAAAGGCAACGCGTTGAACAGCTTCAAATCCCGGCGCTTCCCCTCCAGCCGCGCTTCGTAGCCGGGCTTTACGCCTTCGGGAAGCGCCATGCCGGTATGCCGTTCCGCCACTTCCAGGCCGGCTTTCAGCGCCGCTTCCAGAAGCAGGGAGGCGGCCACCGGCCAGTCGGCGACTTTGTGTTCCGGCACGTGCTCCCGCAGCGAAAACAGGCTTTCGGCCGGAATGGCCACGCCGTCCAGCAGGGCGACGTCGACGTTCGGAAGCCGCGACCGGGGCGCCCGGACGGACGCCAGGATGGAATCGCTTTCCGCTTCCGGTGACGAATGTTCCGCCTGCCGTTGCGCGGCGCCGCCTTCCTTCTGGCCGTCTTCCGCCGCAACGCCGGTCACGGCCGCGGCCAGGGATCGCGCCGGGAACGGATGACCGGCCAGCGCAACGGCGATCACGAGAAGCACCGGCACAAGCCACACCGGCATCCACCATGGCATCGAGTGTTTTTTCAGCCGCTTGTTGTCCATGTCGTTCTTCCTTTCAAATTTCTTCGAATATGCGCAGAATCATGGATGCTTTCGAGTTGACGTTCAGTTTGGAATTGATCTTGTAGATGATGGAGCGAACCGTATGTTCGCTGATCCCGATCGCTTTGCTGATCTGCTTGTAGTCGTAATCGAGAATCCAGTAGGAAGCGACTTCCCGCTCCCGTTCGGTCAGCCCGAGGCGGATCAGGTTTTCCTCCACATTTTCGAACAGGTGGCTTTTCAGCAGCCGGCTTTTCATCTTTTTGATGAACGTCAGTTCCATCTTCCTGGCGATCGCCCGCAGCAGCGGGCCGGCACCGGGGCCGAACGGCAGCTCGAGAAACAGGAAGCCGAGCAGCCCGGCGCACAGACCGTCGGGCCCGTTGAGCGGGAAGACGAAGGCGTTCCACCTCTTGAGCGAATGGACCGAGTGATCGTTTTTTTCGACGAACAGCGGTCTTCTTAAAACGGTTGCAATGGAAAAGCAATTGACCCCCTTGCTGTCCAGTCCGAGGGATTGTCCCCGGGCAATGCCGTCCCGATCCGCCTCCCGCACCGACTGCACGTCGCCGTATCGTTCCAGGACGACGGCTTCCGGCGTCGTGGCCACGAACAGATAGGGAAACGGCAATGTTTTTTTGAAGACGACATCGTTGTACTCGCTGCACGTTTCAACCAACACGCTGTCGCACTCTTTCATGCGCCGGTCATCATGCGGGGCTCGGGCGACGCCGACGTTTTCCAGACCATCAGCAGCGGCCGTGCTTTGGTTTTGATGAAAACCTGTCGGACGCATTCGGTCATGCATTCGAAGAACGGCGGACATCTCGCTCGGATTGACCCTCATCCTGATTCCCCCATCTTCAGACTTGTTCCCGTTGGTCTGAACAGACACCGCAAATCATTTTGTCGTTCCGGTCTGAGCGACTCCGCAAAATGACAGAATGGCGTGTCGAAAGAAACGTGTCGTATTCAATTGTCGTTTGGAAGAAAATGAAAAATTTTGGGTGGAAGTATGTGGTGTAATATATAAAAACACAACTTAAATGAAAATAATATACCGCATATGCATTAGGACTTTTTTCCTATTTTACGGGACTGCAATCCCGGTTTCCTGCATGTTTTTTGCAGGTTTGGTTATATTGTCTTGTGAATAAATTCATACAAATTGGAAATTGATAAGCGGCTCATTCTGCAAATGAAGCCAAAAAAAGCCCCTTTCCTTCCACGCTTCGCCATGGAACGGAAAGAAGGCTGTTCTGTGCATGCGCAAATGTCCGTCCTCAAATTTTCAGTTCGCCGAGCCGGATCAGTTCGACCACGGCCTGCGACCGGCCTTTCACGTTCAGCTTCTGCATGACGTTGGAAATGTGGTTCCGCACGGTTTTCTCGCTGATGAACAGCATCTGTGCGATGTCTTTCGTGGTTTTATCCTGAACGAGCAATTCAAACACTTCGCGCTCCCGATTCGTTAATATAATGCTCCTGTGTTCGCTACCCTTCAATAGTGTCACCCCTCCTTGCTCGGGCCTTTTAAGAAATTACAAGGTAAAGGGATACAGTCAAATCCATACTATGAAGGGCGGCGAAAATCGGTGAGCCCGCGCGGGCAAAATAGGCGGTTTTCCGGCAATGCGGGAGGGTGACCGGATGCCGGTTCAGCCGGAGTGTCCATCGTCATCCGGCCCGGGGAAGGCGGAAGAAGCGGCCGGACGGTCAAGGCCGGCCAAAGGGGCAAAGAGACGGAAAGCCGTCGTCATGATCCGGCGGAAATCGGAAAAGACGCGGAAAGACCGGAAAAAATCGACATCCGTCTTCAGGGCCGCCGCGAAACCCGGGTGCCGGGCGCCCGGCGTTTTGTCATGTTCCGGCCTCGCCGTCCGGTCCCGCCCCGTCTTCCCCCGCGCCGACCCGCCGGTGCAGCCAGGGCGGCGCCGGCGGCCCGCCCCGCCGGATCCGGCGGAGCCGGGTGCCGGACACGGTTTCGAGCATGGCGGACTGGACCCGGGCCAGGGCGCGCAGTTCCTGCCGGATGAGCCGGGCCGGAATGTCCGCGCATCGGGCCGCGTCGGCGGCGCTCTCCAGCATGCGCGCCACCGCCGCCTGGCTTCTGGCCAGCGATTCCAGCATGGAAAGCCGCGCCTCCAGGGCGCGCCGGTGGCGGGGCCAGGCCGGATTCATTTCGCATCCCCGCCGAATCCGCCTTTGGCGCCGCCGTCCGTGCCGCCGTCCGCGCCGAACAGATCGCCGAACAGGCCGCCGTCCGAACCGCCTTCGTCTTTCCCGGCGATGAGCAGCTTCAGATGGCGCGCCAGGGCGGATTCCATTTTGACGATGCCGTCGATCACCTCGATCAGCCGCTCGTGCACCGCCATGGAGGCCTTCAGTTGTTCCCGGTGCCCGTCGAACCCGCCGTCGTGCAGGAACGTCCGGATCCAGTTCCGGCTTTTCTCCGCTTCGGCGGCCTTCGCTTCCAGGATGAGCGCGACTTCCCCCTGATAGCGCGTGAAGGCGTCCACCATCCGCATGTACAGATCCGTCCGGTCCATCTATTCATTCCCTTCCGCAAACGGGATGTCTTTCAAAATGAGTTCCAGCTGATCCGCCACCGCTTCCGCCAGATCCCCGAGGCTGTTCAGATAGGCGGCGACGCTCTGCATGACGTCGAGGGACAGTTCCAGCGCCTCCTCCCGGTCCCCCAGACCGGGCGCGTGGTCCGGCAGCCGGCCGATCACCCGGCTCGCGTGCACGGCCGCGTCCCGGTCGGCGGCCAGCGTGCGCGCCAGTTCATAATGGGATTTCACCATGAACTCCATCGCCAGCGTGACATGATGCTCCAAACCGCAAATCCCCCTTCCGTCCCGGAAGACCGCCGGGCAAAAAAACGGCCGGCCGCCGGTCCCCGCCCGCAGGACCGTTCCGCGGCAATGTCATTGGTACTGTCAGCATATGTCGCCGCGGGCGTTCCGTGACATGTCGCCGGCTTTCCCGCCGCAAAGTCCGTCATGCGTCCGGCAGCCGCGAGGCGATGGCCGCTTTGCGCCGGTCCCAGTCTTCCTTGAAAATGGCGAACAGAAACACGTCTTCGTAGCCGCTGCCCCTTTTGATGTGGCGGCGCAGGCAGCCTTCCAGCCGGAACCCCATCCTTTTGTGGAGCCGGTAGCTGGCGAGGTTGCCCGAAAGCACCTCCGCGCACACTTTGCGGAACCCTTCGGCGTCGAACGCCTGCATCAGGCCGAGGCAGGCCAGGTAGGTGCCCGTTCCCCGGGGCAGATTTTTTTCGCCCAGGTAAAATCCCCAGGAACAGGTGCCGTCTTCCCGGCTGACATTCGTAAACTGCATGACGCCGAGCGGTTTTCCCATTTTTTCGAACACGAAAAACAGCCGGTCCTTCCGCGCCATGAGTTCCGCAAACCAGCGGTCATGCTCCTCCGGGCCGATCGGGCGGTCGGAACGCATCACGGCGCGGATGCGTTCCGAATTGCGCCAGTGCCGGATCAGGTCCTTGTCCGCCGGCGTGACGTCCCGCAGCCTGTAAATGCCGGTCACGGGCCGTCATCCCATTCAGCGGCGGCCAGCAGCCGCCGGATCTGTTCCCGGCCGAGGGGCCGCACGCGGTGGGAACCGTAGGTGCCGGGCGCCGCCCGCCGCGCGCCGTCGTAGGCGGAATGTCCGCCCGCATGCGGCGGGATGATGTACATGTCGTCGGTTTCCAGGGCGATTTGAGATTCTTCTTCGGTCATCAGTTCCTCGTACATTTTCTCCCCCGGTTTCATGCCGATGACGTCGATGCGCACCGAATCGGGATCGAACCCTTCTTCCGCCGCCCTCCATTCGATGACCGCCCTGGCGAGATCGCCGATGCGGACGACGGGCATCTTGAGCACGAAGATTTCGCCGCCCCGCGCCTGCTTCAGGGCGTCGACGGTCAGGCGGACGGCCTGTTCCACCGTCATCATGAACCGGCTCATCCGCGGGTCGGTGACCGTGATCCGGCGCTGGCCGAGCTGCTCAAGAAACAGCGGGATGACGGAGCCGCGCGAGCCGATCACATTGCCGAAACGGACCATGGCGATGGACGTGGCGGACCGGCTGAAGTGCGACCGGGAGACGATCCGCTCCGCGATCAGCTTGGTGGCGCCGTAGGCGTTGGTCGGCGAAATCGCCTTGTCGGAGCTGGTGAACACCACTTTCTTCACGCCCGCGGCCTGCGCCGCCCGGACGACGTTCAGCGTGCCGATGACGTTGGTGTACACCGCTTCCGACGGGTTTTCCTCGCATGTTTCCACCCGCTTCATCGCCGCGGTGTGAAACACGTAATCGATTTGCGAAAGCGCCGACTCCACCCGCGGATAATCCCGGACGTCCCCCACGATGAACTGCACGTTGTCCGGCGCCCCGAGCCGGTTTTTCAGCTGGAACTGCTTGTATTCATCCCGGCTGAACACCCGCACCAGATTCGGCTGCTCCGCCATGACGCGGGCGACCAGCCGGCGGCCGATGGTGCCCGTTCCGCCGAAAATCAACACGTTTTTCCCTTTGAAGAACACGAGGCATCATCCTTTACCCGATAAAAGGTCCCGACGGGATGCAGCGCAAAATGCGGTCATCCAGCCGGCACACGCGCTCCCAGTCGAAGCGCATGCGCGCAAAGGTTTGCTCCGTGGCGATGTGGCGCTTCAGCCCGCGCTCGAGAAGATACACCTCGGGGCCGCTCCCCTGGACCAGGAGGCCGTTCATTCGCCGGGCCAACCCGTCCCGGTCGCCGCGTTCCCGTCCCACGCCCTCCGGGCGGAAAATCGCCGGCCCGGACGGGATGCGGGCCAGAATGCGGTCGTCCACGTGGCAGACGTCTTCCCAGTGAAAGCCGGCCTCTTCGAAAACGGAAAGTCCCGCGATGTGCCGCTTCATGCCGTTTTCGATCCGGTACACTTCGTCGCCGCTTCCCTTGACCAGCCGGCCGGCGAACGCCGCCTGCAGCGACCCCGTCCGCCGGCCGGTCCACCCGCCGATCAGCCTGGCCAGCACCGGGCCGGAGAGATGGACCGGATAGGCGCTTTTCAGAAACTCGCCGCAAACCTGCCGGATCCGGCCCGCCCGGCGTCCGTCGGCGACGGCGGCGAGGAGCAGGACGGCCAGTTTTTCCGGATCGTCTTCCACGAAACCGGCAAGCCCTTCGTAATAATCGTAGTGCCGGTCCGGCTGGCGGTCCCGCAGCACGAACAACGGTTTGCCGAGAAGAAGCGCCTCGAGGCCGACGGTGGACGATTGCACGGCCACGGCATCGACGGCCGCCAGATAATCGGCCAGTTCCACGTGGCGGCCGATCACCCGGGTGCCGGGCAGGGACCGGAAGGCGTCTTCATACCGCCTGGCGAGCCCCCGCCCGATCTCCAGGGGATGCGGCTTGACGATCACCTGCAGACCGTATTTCACCGTCAGGCGGCGAACGAACGGCAGCCACCGATCCGCCCCGCCGGACGGCTGCGTGGCCACCAGCACCGTCAGACGGCCGGGTTCAAGCCCCTCTTCCCCCAGCACTTCGCAGCGGCTTCGCGGCACCTGCACGCGGAGCAGGTCGTGGCGGGGGTGCCCGGTGACGACGATGCGTTCCCGCGGCACCCCGCGTTCCAGATACCAGGCGAGTTCCGTTCGCCCGTAGACGGCCATGCGGGTGGCGAACACGGGCATGTACGCCTCTTCCCCCATGATCAGCCCGTGCTGCAGGCAGATCGACGGAATGCCCCGCGCTCCCGCCGCGATCACGAGCGACCGGCTGACGAGATCTTCCGTCGTGCCCACCAGGACGCAGGACACCCGGTGGGTGTCAAGCAGCCGGCAGACGGCTTCCACCGCGCGGGCCATGCGCGGCAGATCGTCCAGAAACCGTTCCGTGATGTCGCCCGCATATGCCAAAGCCGCAAACCGGGCCGACTTTGCCGCCTGCTTCACCCGGCCGGCCAGCAGGCGGACGGCCTTCGAGACGTCCCCGGCATAGTCGTGGATGTTGAGGAGCGGGTGCCCGAACAGGGTCGGCGGTCCGCCGCGGCCGACAAGCAGCGTGTCGCCCTGCACGAACAGTTCATGGTAATGCCGGGCGGGCAGACGGACGTAGTCGACGTGGACGAGGAGCTTGCCCGGAAGCCCTTTTCGCGGCGGCTTCTGGGCGGGAGCCAGGAGCCGGGCGAAGGCCGGCCCGACGTCTTCGCGGCGGCGGATGGCCATCGCTGCGCCGGCCGCGAAATCCGCCCGCCGCATCCGCTCCTTGAGAGACTCCGGCAAATATTTGTAGAAGTTCGCCAGGAGGGCCAGCGGCATGCGCCGGTAGACGACCCCCCTGAACGATTGGGCAAAATCGTGGAACAGGTTCCAGTAATGGAGCAGGTAATCGGACATCGGGCGCCTCACGCCCCGCCCTGGCCGGTGATGGCCGCCAGGCTTTCCCTGAGCTCCCGGCATGTTTTTTGCGGCGGCAGTTTGCGGATCAGGGCGCTTTTCTCCTCGCGGAACATCTGCTGGTGGAGCGACACGGTCGTGATGTAGTTGTAGTCCAGCACCTCCGGAATCGGATGAAACGGCCACAGCTGGTTGAGCCGCCAGAAGAACCGGGCGTCCCCGAGCCGGTAATACCGCGGGTCTTCGTCCCAGAAGCCGCCGAACCGGCGGTGGACTTCGGGAAGAATCGAGCGCCGGTGCATCACCGAACAATGGTCGACGATGCAGGGCGCCATGCGCGTCACCTGGAGGGCCGGCCGCTCCACGGTGCGGAGGATCCGGCCCCGTTCATCCACGTAGCGGGTGACGGAAGCGGAATACACGACCTGGACGTCGGGCCGTTCGTCGAGATAGGCCGCCATGCGCTCCAGGCGGCGCGGATGGTAGATGTTGTCGTCGGTCAGGTATGTGATGTACTCGCCCTTCGACAGCCGCAGCGCCCGGTTGATCAAGACCGCGTAGCGCGTCTTTCTCGCCCGTTCCTCCAGCGTCTTGACCCGGCTCCGGTAAAATCTCACCCGCGGATCGGAGAGGAACGGCCGGATCGCCCGCTGGGTTTCTTCGTCCGAATTGTCGTCCATGAGCAATAGTTCGAAATCGCCCATCGTCTGGTTCAGCGCCGCCTTGAGCGCCTTGCCGACAAAGTGCGGCTTGTTGTAGCTGGTCATGATGATGGACACTTTCACGCCGGTCCCTCCCCCTCTCGCGGCCGGAATCAGGTTTGCGCGTCCAGGGCGCCGTCCTCCAGCCCCTTCGCATATCCGTCATTGAACCCCTGGTCATATCCCGCGTCGTAGGCCCGGTTGTACACTTCGCTGTACTTCCGCGCGGCGGCGGCGCCGGCCGGAGCCGGCTTCTTCGCGCCGCGTTTGCGGCCGGCCGCCGCGGGTTTCGATTTCTTGCCGGCGGCCGTCCGCGTTCCCCGGTTTTGCGGTTTTCTTCTTTTCAACATGGTCATGTCCATCCGTCTCCTTTCATGATCCTCAGGCAAACAGCACCTGGAGCAGGGCGTCCAGCCGTTTTTCGTACGTATGCTCGCGCAGCGTGCGCTTCAGCCCGCGGCGGATGATGGCGAGCCGCTCGTCTTCGCGGGCAAGGTAGTACTCGATTTTGCCGATCAGGTCCTCCGGCGATTCGTAGGTGACGATCTCCTGGCCGGGCGCATAATGGTTTTGCAGATCCATTCGCACGTCGGTCAGCTGGAGCGCCCCGGATCCGGCGATTTCGAAGGTGCGCGGGTTGACGGAAAGGGCGGGAAGCCGACGGTTGTTCCGGTTGTAGCTGTCGTCGTCGGGCGCCCGGTGCAGGTTGATGACGATTTTGGCGGAGGCGTAATGTTCGGCGGTTTCGGCCGGCGTCATCCACTGCCCGAGCCGGATTTTGCCGGCCAGCAGATGGTAGTTGGCCAGCCGGTCCCACCACCACCCGGCGATCATCACGTTCTTCGTCGCCAGGTACGGCGCGATCCGGTCAAAAAACCGGATGCGGTTCCAGTACCCGCTGCCGATGAACAGCACGTCGACGCGTTTCGCCGGGTCTTCCGGCCGGGGCCGGAATATGCGGAAATCGTTGGCAAAGGGCAAATGATGCACGCTGGGGCACCCCAGTTCCCGGTAGAACGGCACGCAGGAAAGTTCCAGGGTAAACACGTGGTCGTAATGGACGGCGAACAGGCCGGTGACGTCGCTGTAATACGGGTCGTCCGTCATCCAGACCGCGGTGCGGATGCCCATTTCTTTCACCCTGGCCACTTTCGCCGTTTCCAGATTCATGCCGTTCAGCACGAGCATCCCGTGGGGCTTTTCCTGGAAAGCCACGCCGGGGACGTCGTCCGTCGGCCGGCAGACGGTCAGCCGCGCAACCATCCTTGACAAAGTGTCGACGACCGCTTCGTCGATGGGGGCGTAAGGCACCCCCATGCCGGTTGTCACATACAATAGATGAACATCCCGGACCGGATGCGTCTTGGACGCATGCCAGGAAAGGAGCGCATCGCACCACCCGCGGTGATGGCCCGCCGGATAGCTGGTCCGGTAACCGTCGGCATATCCGCGCTCCTGCGCCGACCGGATCATCGCCCGGATCAGGGCGCTGCGGCGGGCCCGGTGCGATCGCCGGACGCGTCCCGGCTTTTTCGAAACGCGCCGGCGGGAAGACAACGCAAGTTTCACCCCCAGACACCTCCCGGTTGGCTCAGCAGTTGAAACATGTGATGCAGGCGATGGGCGTACGTGTGGTGGCGCAGCGTCCGCTTCAGCCCGCTGACGGCCAGATTCCGGCGCACGTCTTCCCGGTTCAGGTAATAATCGACTTTCTCCATCAGCTCCTCCGGCGACGAAAACGTCTCCAGATCCTGGCCCGGGGTGTAATGCCTGACTAGTTCGGCGCGTTCGTCCACCAGCTGCAGCGTGCCGCACGCGCCGATTTCGAACGTGCGCGGATTGACGGAGAGCCCCGGAAAACGCCGGCTGTTTCCCGCTTCCTGATCCGACCGGTGCAGGTTGATGACGATTTTGGCCCCGCTGTAGAACAGGGGCGTCATTTCGGGATCGATGCCCGAAAGCCAGATGCGGTCCTTCAGCCGGTCGTAGCCGGCGAGATGCTGCCAGCCGCCCCCCGCGATCAGCACGTTGCGCCGGGTCAGCATCGGAAACAGCCGGTTGAAAAACGCCACCCGGTTCGGAAACGCCATGCCGATGAACAGCACATCCGTCTGCATGGCGGGCGGGTGCGCCGGCCGGAACAGGTCCGGGTCCGCGGCGAAGGGCAAATAGTGCACCTCGCGGCAGCCGGCTTCCCGGTACATCGTCACGCAGCTGATTTCATGGGTGAACACGACATCGTAATGGGTGGCCACGATCCGGGTCTGGTCGCTGAAATACGGGTCGTCGGCCACCCAGACCGCCGTCGGGATGCCCATCGCGCGAATGCGGTCGATCTGGTCGGTCCCGACGGAAAAAATGCCGTTGAGCACGAGCACCAGATCCGGCCGGTGCAATTCGGCGAGCAGCGCCACCGGATCGCCGCTCGTGACGTGGATCGCTTCCCGCGTCAGCCTGCCGAGGGCATTCATGATGCCGCGGTCGATGGTGCGGAAGCCCGGCGTCCCCTGCGACACGTACATGACGGATTTGTCATACGGCACAAACTGCGCGCTTGCGGACGCGAGCCGCTCGTGCACCATCGTGCAGCGCCCGGCGTGGTAACCGGCGGCATACCCGCCGCCGTAGCCGGCGGCGTATCCCCGCCTGCGGATGTGCCACAGGCGGCTTGCTCTTTTCCATGTGCGCTTCGCTCGTTTTCGCTTCGTTCGCATCGCGCTTCCCCTTCCGTGAAAAACGGTTCAGTGCGCTGCCGAAAGGCGCGGTTCAGCGCGCCGACAGACAGCGGGCGAGCCCGTCCCGCCAATCGGGCAGCGGCATGAGGCCGGCGGACCGGATCATCACCGATTCCAGCGCCGAATGTTTCGGGCGGGGTGCCGGGAGGTTCAGCTCGCCGGCGCTGACCGGGACAACCGGCACGTGCGCCATGCCGGCCAGCCGGAGCGCTTCCCTGGCCAGTTCGTGCCGCGAGCAGCTTCCGCCGCCTGCGGCATGGTAAATGCCGTACAGATTCGTCCGGACGAGCGCCGCCAGAAAGGCGGCCAGATCCGCCGCATAGGTGGGCGATCCGATTTCGTCGCGCACGACCTTGAGCTCCCGGCCTTCGCGGGCCGCCCGCAAAATTTTGCCGACAAAATTGTTCGTCCCCCGGCCGTACAGCCAGGACGTCCGCACGATGAACCATTTGTCGTGCAGATGGCGGACGAAGCGTTCGCCTTCCAGCTTGGACCGGCCGTAGGCGTTGAGGGGCGACGGCGCGTCGTACTCCCGGTACGGCCGTCCCAGCGTGCCGTCGAACACGTAGTCCGTGCTCACGTAGACCAGCCGGGCCCCCGCCTCCGCCGCGGCCGCCGCCACGTTGCGGGCGCCCAGGGCGTTGACCCGGAACGCCTCGTCGGGTTCGGCTTCCGCCCGGTCCACTGCCGTGTAGGCGGCCGCATGGATGATCGCGTCGGGCTTCTCCGCGGCGACCAGCCGGCGCACCTGCTCCGCATCGGTGACGTCCAGCCGGGCCCGCCCGCACAGGACCGGTTCGGCGCCGCCTGCCAGCGCCTTCGCCAATTCGCGCCCGAGCTGGCCGTCCGCTCCGGTCACCAGCACCTTCATGCGCCGTCACCCTCCAGGAGCGGTTCCCACCAGCCGGGATGATCGGCGTACCAGCCGATCGTTTGCCGGAGGCCGTCCCGCAGGGGAATCGACGGCGTCCAGCCCGTGTCTTTCCGCAATTTGCGGGCGTTGATGGCGTAGCGCCGGTCGTGGCCCGGCCGGTCGTCCACGAAGCGGATCAGCGACTCGGGTTTGCCCATTTCCCCGAGAATCATCCGGACGATGTCCAGATTGGTGCGTTCGTTGTTGCCGCCGACGTTGTACACTTCACCCGGCGTTCCTTTCCGCAGGATGAGGTCGAGGGCCGCGCAATGGTCCCGCACATGCAGCCAGTCGCGGATGTTGCCGCCGTCCCCGTAAAGCGGGACCGGCCGGTTCCGGATGGCGTGGATGATCGTCTTCGGAATCAGCTTTTCCGGATGCTGGTACGGGCCGTAGTTGTTGCTGCAGCGCGAGATGATGACCGGCAGGCCGTACGTCTTTCCGTAGGCGCGGACGATGAAATCCGAGGCGGCTTTGCTGGCCGAGTACGGGCTGTTCGGCCTGGCCGCCGTCCGCTCCGTGAACGAGCCCTTGGCGCCGAGGGAGCCGTACACTTCATCCGTGGAAATGTGCAGGAACCGCTTCACGCCTTTTTTCAGGGCTTCCTGCAGCAGCGTGTGGGTGCCGAGCACGTTCGTTTTCAGAAAAAGCTGCGGATCGGCGATGCTGCGGTCCACGTGGGACTCGGCGGCAAAATGGACGATCGTGTCCACGCCTTCTTCCGCCAGCAGGCGCCCGACGAGCCGGGCGTCCAGAATGTCGCCGTGCACGAAACGGTACCGGGGATGGGAGGCAAGATCCCGCAAATTTTCCGGATTGCCGGCGTACGTCAACAAATCGAGGTTGATGACGAAAATTCCGCCGTCGCCGTATCGCTCCAGCATGTACCGGATGAAGTTGCTGCCGATGAAGCCCATGCCGCCGGTGACGAGCATGCGGTTCATGTCAGGCGTTCTCCCCCTCCTTTCCGACTGTCTGCGCCGGGTTTTCCGGGATGCCGTTTGCCGTCTTCGCGCGTGTCGTTTTGTCATTCCCCTTCGCGCCGGCCGGCTTTTCGTCGACCCTTTCCATGCGTGCCGACGCCTCCGAAAAGGACGCGAACGTGCCGGCATCCGTCCACCACCCCTGCAGAATCCCGTAGGTCAGCGTGCCCTCGCGGGCGTACAGGGCGTTGACGTCGCTGATCTCCAGTTCGCCGCGGGCGGACGGGGCGATGGCGCGGATTTTGTCAAACACGCCGGTATCGTAAAAATAGATGCCGGTGACGCAATAGTCCGATTTCGGATGGGCCGGTTTTTCCTCGATGTCGCGGATGCGCGTCCCTTCGATGACCGGTACGCCGTAGCGGCGCGGGTCGGGCACCTTTTTCAGGAGAACCCTGGCGCCCGAGGGCTGGCCCGAAAACCGCTCCACTTCATCCCGCAGCGAATCCTCGAACAGGTTGTCGCCGAGCAGCACCGCAAATTTTTCGCCGCGGGGGATGAGCGGTTCGACGAGGGACAGGGCATCCGCGATGCCGGCCGCCCGCTCCTGGACGACAAAGGCGATCTTCACGCCCCACTTTTCGCCGCTGCCGAAATACTCCGCATAGAGCTGGGCGGACTGCTTGCCGATGACGACGATCAGTTCCCGGATGCCGGCTTCTTTCAGTTTCTCGATGGCATATTCCAGCATCGGTTTTTTTCCGACGGGCAAAAGATGTTTGTTGACCAGAAGCGTGAGCGGATAGAGGCGCGTACCCGTTCCTCCCGCAAGAATGACTCCCTTCAACACCCCATCATCCCTTTCGCGATCGTAGAGCGTTCAAACAAACATGAGCGGATCCGCGCCGAATTTGTCGATGAATTTCTGCCGGTTGGCGGCGACGAGCCCGGCGAGCGCCTCCCGGGGCATGTGCCGGAAGCTGGCGCTGCCGTGATGGTGCACGTACGTGTCGCCGGCCACCATCAGCCTGTAGCCGTGAAGTCTCGCGCGGTAGCAGTAGTCGTCATCCTCGTAGTGGCCGGGCGCATAGCGTTCATCCAGCAGGCCGACGCGGTCGAGGAGCTCGCGCTTCATCACCATGCACATGCCCACCAGCCGCTGCACGTTCCGCCACTTGCCGGGATCGGGCCGGTTCGTTTCCCGGGTCATCTCGTGGAAACCGGTCAGGTCGGCGTAACCGAGCGGATGGTGCTGGCTGCCGCTGGCGTAGTTGGCCATCGGCCCGACGATGCCGATGTCGTCGGCGCTGTACAGGCAGGCCAGCATGTTGTCCAGCCATCGCCGCGACACGATGATGTCGTTGTTCATCAGCACCACCGTGTCGCCGGAGGCCAGTTTGAGGCCGGCATTGGCGGCGCACGGGAACCCCCGGTTTCGCGGCAGCGAGACGAAGGAAATGTTTTCGCCGCGGCACCAGTCGGCGGTGCCGTCCGTCGAGCCGTCGTCGGCCACGATGATTTCGAAGGGGCGGTCCGTGAACCGCCGGATTTCGGCGATGCAGCGGCCAAGCAGGTGCAGGCCGTTGTACGTCGGAATGACGATGCTCGTCAGATGCATGCCCTACCCGCCTCCCGCCGCCGCATCCGACGGCGGCGCCGGCATCAGGGAAGGCACCGCCGCCAACGACGCGTCCGGCATCGTGGACGGCGCCGCCGCCAACACCGCGGCACCATCCGTGACCGCGCCGGGCGATGCATCCGGCATTTCCGCCGCCTTCCGGTTGCGGATGCCGTCGGCGAAGCCGAGGCGCGGGCCGCGCAGTTGTTTCAGCAAATGGATCGCCTCCAGATGGTCGCCGACGATCAGGTCGGACACGGGATTTTCCCTGCCGGTGTTCAGCCTGCGGCGCCTGTTGGCGGCAATCACGTTCACCGAAGCCGGCGCCCGGACGACAAGGCCCCTCAGCACCGCTTTGACCAGGGCGCACGGCGGCACCATCAGGTCGCGCGGTCCGATCTCGCGGATGGCCCGGCGGGAAAGCGCATGGGGCACCGCCGTCAGCGAGTTGGCCGCCAGGTCCGCCCGGTCCAGGCAATGGTTGAGGAACGCCTTCATCAGGGTCACGTCGTCCCAATGCCGCATCGGTCCGAGAAACGGCGTCAGATTGTTCAGCGCCACATCCGTCCCGCGATGAACGGCATCGATGAACGGCAGCAGCTGTTCGGCGCGGATCGGAATGTCGCCGTCCAAAAACAGGACGATGTCCGTTTCCGTCAGCTTGGCGCCCAGGGCACGTCCCACATCGTGGCCGAGGGGCTCCGGATAATGGACCACCGTCACGCCCGCGTTCCGTGCGACGGAAAAACTTTCATCCCGGGAACCGTTCACGATCACGACCGTTTCCGTCAGGGCGAGACGCGCCAGCTGCGCCAGGACGCCCGCCAGGGTGGCCGCTTCGTTCATCACCGTCACCACCGCCCCGACGGTTTTGCGGGTCGGCATGAGGACGACGTCCGGCTTTCCGGTTTTGGCCTGCGCCGCAACCCCCCGCAAAAAGGCATTCATGGCCGCCAAATATTGGCGGAGCGGCCGCAGGCCGTGCCGCCGTTCCCCGCGGAAATCGCACCAGGCGTCATTGAGCAGGCGGGCGTCCGGCGGCCGGGCGGATCCCGCGGGCGACCGCTTGAGGCGAAGCGCCGCCCGGCGTCCGGCCCGGTAGGCCCGGGCCGGTCCGCCCTTTGTCAAAAGGCCCCGTCTTTTCACCCGGCGCATGCCATCACCTCACTCTGTTCCTTTGGCGATGCAGGTCGGTGAAACCGCCGCGCGGTCCCGTCTCTTCGATCAGGCGGGCCATCGCTTCCAGATGATCGCCGATGATGAGCCGCTTGAGGGGATCGTCCCGCCTTCTCCGCCGCCGGACGGGATTCGACTTTCCGACTTCCACGTAAGCCGCCCGGCAGACGGTCAGCCCGTGGCGAACGGCGGATGCGAGCGCCACCGGGGGAACCGCCAGCGCGGCGGCGCCGACGGTCTCCAGCATGCGCCGGCTGATGGCGTGGGGGATCGTCGTCATGGACGACCCCGCCAGCGCGCGACGGCGCAACGCGGCATTCAGGGCATGCTTGGCGACGACGACGGGATGCGGGTGCCTGGTGAGCGTTTTGCCGTTGTAGCGGTTGAGCGCCACGTCGCAGCCCTGCCGGACCGCTTCGACAAAAGGCCGGAGCCTGTCGGCCGGAATGACGATGTCTCCGTCCGTGAACAGCAGGATGTCGCCCTTCGCATGACGCGCGCCGATGCTCCGCCCCACGTCATGGCCGAGCGGATTAGGGAACGAAAGGACGCGGGCGCCCATCCTGCGGGCCGCTTCCTCCGTGCCGTCGGACGAGCCGTTGACCACGACGATGACTTCCGTCTCGGGATGAACCTTCCGCGCGTTGGCAATGACCGCGGCGATCGTCCGCCGTTCGTTCATCGCCGGAACGATGACGCTGACGAGCGGTTTGGCGCTGTTGACGATCGGCTCCGCGGGCATCCGGACCGGAAACGTTGCGCCGGCGGGCGCTTTCCGGCGACGGGCGGAAGCCGACAACGGCCGGCCGCGGACGGTGCCGCGAAGGTTCCGCCGCGCTCCCCCGGGTCCGCCCGGCATCCGGCGGCGAAAACGCCGGGCCTTTCCGGATGCCCTTCGACCGATCGCCATCCTTCCCGCGCGCCGGCGACGGGCAGCCAATCGTTTGGGCGGCATGTGCTTCACCTCCTCTTTCCCCCACATTCTATGTCCACGTCGACAAGCCGTAACGGCATGCGTTTAGCGGTTGGACATTCCGGGCGCTTGTCCGCGCCCGGAATGCCGGCCGGGTTTTCCGCGGCGGGAAGGCGCGGCGCGGCCGGCGGAACCGGCATGGCGCAGGCGGCGGAGCCGGTGTCGGGACGGCACGGGAACGATGCCGGGACGGCGGTCCGACGCAAAACCGGGCGAAAAAGAAAAACTGTCCTGCGCCCGAAGGCTGCAAGACAGTTTTTCGTCCGGTCCGGACGTTTGCTGGAAGTTTCCGGATGACGCCGGCCGCGGCCGGCACCCGGCGCCGGCCTTTCCTTTCATTTCATCCCCGGTCCGCTCACGGGTCTGCCGCGAATGGCCCGATTTTTCCGGGCATCTGTTGCCCGAGGGCTAGGGGTTGGCTTTTTTGCCGCGCCTTCTTTTTCTGCCGTCGGCCCGCGGACTCCCTTCCGGAGGTTCCACCGCCGTCTGGTCCGCCAGTGGCGAACCGTCCGGTGATCCCGGCAAACGGTCCGCCAAATCCCCGCCGGCCGCCGGGGGGGATTCGGGGGCGGAAGCGTCACCGGTTGCGTCCCCGGAGGGTGAAACCGGGCCCATCGCCGGGGCCGGGGCGGGAACGGTCTCCGGGACCGGCGCCGTTTCAGAAGCGGAAGCTGTTGACGGTGCGGACGCCGTTTGCGAAACGGGCTCCGGTTCGGAAACAGCCGCCGCAACCGTCGATGCAAAGGCCGGTTCAGCCGTCGTGAGACCCTGCCCGCCGGCCGCATCCGCCTCGCCGGCCGCGATCGTCTCTCCGGTCACGATCGTCTTTCCGGTCATCTCCAGCCCGGCCTCCGGCACTCCAAATACGGCAAGCGCCTCGCCGTTGGCCTCATGGGTCCCCTGCATCCCGTGCGTCCCATCGGCCTCCGCCATCCCGTGCGATTCCATCTCTGCATTCGTTTCGCCTGTTCCGGCCGCCCCGGCGATCCCGTCCGGCCCAACCGTCATGCGGCTTGCCGCTTCGCCCGCACCGGCCGGGTCCGCGGGATCCGGTCCGGCTTTCCCGGATTCGGTCCCGGCGGCCACGTAATGCAGCTCGGCTTCGGCGGCATCCGTTCCGTCAAGCCGGATGACCGTGAATTCGGCGGAGTAGGCTTTTTTATCGGAGAGCCAGGCGAAGGCCGGAACGCCGGCCACCGTGGCGGCAACGGTATAGCGCCGGTCGGCGAAAGGCCGGCGAAATTCCGCCAACACCCGCACCGTCGTCTCGCCGTCCCCGAACCGGAAGGAAACCGTGTCGCGCTGCAGCAAAATGTCCTGTTCGCCGGCCTGCACGGGATGGAACGCCAGTTTGTCGACGGTCACGGCCCTTTCGGCCAGATGCCGCCCTTCGACGGCGCCGGCGGCCAGCCGGGCGGAATCGACCGATCCTTCCGCCAGATGCCGGCTGCCGACGACCCCGTCGGCCAACTGGACGGCGCCGATCACCCCTCCGGCCAAATGCCGCGCTTCGACGGCGCCGTCGGCCAGCTGGACGGAGCCGACCGCTCCCTCCGCCAGATGCCGGGCGCTGACCGCTCCTTCGGCCAGCTGGAGGGAACCGACCGAATGTGCGGCCAAATGCCGGCTTTCAATGCACCGTTCCGCCAGCGCGTCGCCGCCGACCGCTCCCGGCGCGAGATGCCGCGCTTCCACGATGCCGGCTGCCAGGTGAAGGCCGCCGACGCTGTCCGGGGCCAGCTTATCCCCCGTTACCGCTCCTTCGGCGATGGCGGCGGTGGTGACCGCTCCCGTCTCCAGCTGCTCGGCGCCGACGCTTTGCGCCTGCAGGTGGCGGCGTTCCACCGCCCCGTCGGCCAGATGTTCGCCGCCGATGGCATCCGTCTGCACGTGCAACGGTCCGATCGACCGTTCCGCCACATGTTCCGCCAGCACGGCGCCGGGCTGCAGATGCCAGCCGGCCACGCTGCCGTCCGCCAGTTTTTCCGCCGTCACCGACTCGTCGGCAATCGCTTCCGTCGTCACGGCAGACGTTGCCAGATGCCGCGCTTCCACCGTTTTGGACCGCAGATGGTTGCCGGCCACGCTGCCGTCCGCCAGATGGACGGCGGTGATCTGCGCGGCGCCGATATGCCGGCCGAGCACGCCGCCGTCGGCCAGGTGCGTTTCGCCGACCGCCCCGGGCGCCAGCTTATCCGCCGTCACGCTGCCCGGCGCGAGCTTCTCGGCGGTGACGGCGCCGTCGATCAATTTGCCCGTCGAGACGCTTTCGGTGGCCAGTTTGGCGGTGGTCACCGACTGGTCGGCCAGCTGTCGGGAGGTGACGGCGCCTTCGGCCACGTGGCGGCCATGCACGGCATCTGCCGCCAGAGCCTCCGGTCCCACGGCGCCGGCGGCCAGATGTCTCGCCGTCACGCTGCCCTGCTCCAGCTTGCTTCCGTCCACGGCTCCATCGGCCAGCGAATCCCGGGTCACCGCGCCGGACGCCAGATGCCGGCTGCCGACGGCCCCTTCCGCCAGTTTGCTGCCGTCCAGGCTCCCGTCCGCCACATGATCCCCCGTCACCGAGCCGAAGGCCAGTTGCTCCCGTCCCACGGTGCCGGGCGCCAGATGCTCCGGCCGGATCGCGTAAAAAGCCACATGCGCCGAATCCACCGCCTGCACGGCGATTTCCCTGCCGGTGACCGAATGTTCCGCCAGCAGGGAACCGGTCAGGCTGCCGGGCCTGATTTTGCCGGCGGTCACCGCGCCGTCGGCCAGCTTTTCCGTCGACACCGCGCCGTCGGCCAGATGCCCGGCGGAGATGCTGCCTTCCGCCAGCTTGGCGGCGGTCACCGCGCCGTCGGCAATCTTGGCGGCGGTGACGGCCTGCAGCGCCAGATGGGCTTCGGTGATCGATTCCGGCGCGACGTGGGTGCCGGTAATCGCCTGTTTGGCCACGTTTTCCCCGTGAATCGCGCCGATGCCGATGTGCGAACTGTCGATGACGCGCTTCGCGATCGCTTCTCCCGTCACGGACTGCATCGCAAGATGCTTTCCGGTGACGATGTGCGGGGCCAGCACTTCCCCGGTCACCGAGCCGGGGGCCAATTTGTCCGCCGTCACGCTGCCGCTTGCCAGTTTGTCGCCCGTGACCGCTTCATCCGCCAATTTTTCCGTCGTCACGGCGCCATCCGCCAGTTTGGCCGCATTGACCGCCCCGTTGGCCAGGCACACGTCGGTGACGGCCCCGCTTTTGATTTTGGAAGCGGTGATGGATTGATCCTGGATCAGTTCGCCCGTGATCGCCTGTTCCCGGATGTGGATCGTATCGATGGAAGCTTCCGCGATCTTGACGGAATCGATCGTCTTGTTGGCCAGTTTCTCCGAGCTGATGCTGTTGTCCGCCAGTTTGTCGCCCGTGATCGACCGGTTTTTCAGCTTGCTGCCCGACACCGATTGATCGGCCAGATGAAAATCGTCAATCGCGCCCGGCGCAATTTTGCTGGAGGTCACGCTGCCGTCCGCGAGCTTCGCGTGGGTGACGGCGAAATCCCGCAGCGATTGGGTGCCGATGGCGCCCGGACGGATTTTCGTTTCGTCGATGGTCCGGTTGGCGATCTTGCTGCCGGTGACCGCTTCATCCACCAGATCGTCGGTGTAGATCAGGCTTCTGCGCTCTCCCGGCTGCCGCCAGACGATGCCCTCGCCGGCGCCTCCGCCGGCGCCTTTGCCGGCGCCTTCTCCCGCCTGGAGCAGCCCGCGCCGGCCTTGCGGGCCCGCGCCGGCCGTCTTCTCCCGGTCCGCGGACGGCGCCGCCGCTGCGGCCTGGACGCTTCGTTCCGTCAAACCGGCCCGCTCCGCCAATCCGCTTCCGGAAGCGGAAACCGCCGTGCCCGCCTGTCCCCGGGCGGCCGGTCCCGCGGTCTCGGCGCGTTTCGCCGCTCCGCCCGGCAACGCCCCGCCGGATGCGGCTCCGGCCGCATCGGACGCCTTCCCGTCACCGACCGCCTTCACCGTCTTCGTACCGGACGACCGGGAACCCTGGGCCTGGGCGGAACGGGCCGCCCGGGCTTGGCGAATCGCCGCCGCTTCGTCGACCAGCTTCAGTTCATCAATCGTTCCGCTGACGACCCGGTACGTCCGCCGGGCCACTTTCTGCCTGCGCCTCCTCAACTTCCCTGCGCTTCGCTTCGCCATGAATGACTTCCTCTCCCGTATGAAAGCTTCTTCCCGCTTTTTGTCGCCATTTCGCGATGGGATGGCGGTCCGCGGTGCCGCCGTTTGGCCGTCCGGCGTTCCGCCGGCGCCAGGTCCCGGGGCCCGCGGCTTTCGAACGCCTTCACCCGACGCCCGCACCTTTCGCCGGCCGGCCCGGCGCCTGGCGGCCCCGACCGATGCGCCGCGGCCGCAGAACCGCCCGCCCGAAAACGGCGGCTTGCAAACGGACGCCGTGATCCGCTTCTTGTGCCCATCCGCTCCCGTCATCCGTAGCCTATGCCGCCGTCCGGCCGCGTGACACCTGTCCCGGCAAAAATGCGCGAATACCCACGATACAGCGCCAGCTGCCGTTCGGCCGTCCGTTCCCAGGTAAAAGCCTGCCGCGCCATCGCCGCCCCCCGCTCGCCCAGCATCCGCCGCAGCGCGTCGTCGGACAGAAGCCGGACGATGAGCGCCGGCAGCCGCCTGGCCAGCTTTCCCGGCGGGACGAGAAACCCGTTCTCCCCGTGGGCGACGATTTCCGGGATGCCGCCGATGCGGCTGGCGACAATCGGCACGCCCGCGGCCATCGCTTCCACGTTGACGAGCCCGAACGCTTCCTTGCCGACCGAAGGCACCACCGCGACGTCCGCCGCCCGGAACCATTCCGGCATTTCCGAATACGGCACGTACGAAAGAAAGCGCACGCTGTCCGGCATTTTTCTTCCCATCCGGCGCAGCCGCCGCACGTAGGGCGTCCGCCGGCCGGAACCGTAGAACGCCGAACCGGCGATGACCAGCACCGCATCGGGAACTTGCCGGATCACCTTCGGCCAGCTTCGGAGCAAAAGATGAACCCCCTTGATCGGAATCAGGCGGCCCGCATACAGCACGACCGGCCTGCCCGCAAGCCCGTGCCGGGCCTTGAACGCTTCGCGCGCCGCCCGGCCGCCCGCCTCCCACTGGGATCGAAACCGTCCCGGGTCCGTGCCCAACCGGTTGACCAGCATTTTCCGCCTGAAACGGGGAAATCGCCGGGCCAGCTCGTCGCGCAAAAAAAGGCTGTTCAGCACGATGCGGTCCGCCGCTTCGAGCTCACGGGCAAGCCGCTTTTTCGAAATGTGCCCGGATCTTGTGAAGGTCAGGGAATGCAGCGACAGCCACACCTCCGTCCGGGGCAACGTCCGCTTCACCATCCGCACCAGTTTGGGCCGGTTTTCGATCTGGACGAGCGCGGGCCGGATGCGCCTGAGCCGTTCCAGCACCCTGACCCGGTAGCCGGCGACGGTTTTCGCCTTCGGCCGGATGTGGGTCACGCCGTCCGTTGTTTCCATTTCCCGCAGGCCTTTTCGGTGCCTTGAAAACACGTAGACGTCCGTTTCCCCCGCGATCCGCCGGCTGATTTCATCCGCCACCCGCTCCACCGAGCTGGCGCCATCCGAGGGCAAAGCGAACGTGCCCGGCGTCACGATGGCCACCTTCGGCCTTTCGCCCGTTTCCCGCACGCCATCCGCCCCCCTTTCCGGCAAGTCCGGCAGTGCCATCCGCACCCGCGCCGCCCGCCTTCCGTTCCAAATCCGTCACAGCCATCATACACGGCAAGCGGGAAAAAGGAGCCAAAAAGGGGCGAATGTCCGCTCGCGCACACCCATCCGGCCGCCATGTCCGGGAATACGATGAAGCGAGGAGTTGAGGCCGATGACAAAACCGATGGTGGGCGTTCTCCTGAACAGCCGGCTGTACAGGGGCATTCCGGCGGGCCGAACGGCGCACGAAGCGCTGTTGGGCTACGTGGCGGCGGCGGAGCCGCACGGCGTCGTTCCGTGTTTCGTGCGGCTCCAAAACCTGCGGCCGGGTGCCAAAACGACGACGGCTTACGTCTGGGAAGACATGCGGTTCGTAAAAAAAAGGGTCCCGATGCCGGCAGTGGTGCACAACCGGGCCATTTTCAAAAAAAGGAAGCTGAACGACAAGCTCAAACGGCTTGCGGCCAAAGGCGTCTACATCTACAACGGGATCAACCGGCACGGCAAGGCGCGCATCCACCGGCTGCTGATGGAAGACGCGTCGCTGCGCATCCACCTGCCGGAAACGATGGAAGCCACGCCGGTCAACATCAGGGAGATGATGAAAAGGCACGAAGAGCTGATCCTGAAGCCGAACAGCGGCAGCGTCGGAAAAGGGGTCATGCGGCTGAGGCGAAACGGGGACGGCACGTGGATGCTGGAAACGGCGGAAAGCGGCGGCAAACCGAGAACGGAGCCGGTGCATCCGGCCCGGCCGCTGCCGGAACGGCTCCGGGAACGCATCTACAGCCGCCGCTATCTCGTGCAGCAGCGGCTGCCGCTGGCCACCTGGGACGGAAGGCCGTTTGACATCCGGGTGTCCGTCCAGCGGGACCGCACCGGCGACTGGCAAATCACCGGCATGGTCGGCAAGGTGGCAGCCCGGCAATCGTACGTGACCAATGTCGCCCGGGGCGGGACGGTGATGACCGTGGAGCGGCTTCTCGCCAAATTCCCGGCCCTCGACCCGGATGAGGTCAGGCACGGCATCGGCCAGTTCAGCCTCCGGGTCGCCCGGTGCCTCGGCCGTTCGCTGCCCCGCCTGGCGGACCTCGGGCTCGACGTGGGCATCACGGAAGCGGGATTTCCCATGTTCATCGAGTGCAACGGACGGGATTTGCGCTACAGCTTCCTGCGGGGCGGCCTCGTCCGGGAATGGATCGCCACCTACGGCAATCCGATGGGATACGGCGCCTACCTGCTGGAGAAACGCCGCAGAAAACGATGACCGGGCCAAAAGCCCGGTT
>ERZ795043.592-NODE-592-length-26928-cov-16.330741_pt1 | contig 26928 bp, 18 predicted proteins | sample MGYA00375127_ERZ795043 | MGnify/ENA primary metagenome ERZ795043 (study PRJEB30172, sample SAMN05518447) | compost metagenome | isolation source: Feedstock adapted compost from Newby Island compost facility, Milpitas, CA | place: USA:Newby Island compost facility... | reverse complement strand
CGTGTGGGACATGATGCAAAAAGTGCTGCATCGCCAGCCGATTCGCCTGGATCGTCTTCACGAATCCACGGCGCGCAAATGCAACGACAGCGCAAAACTGGAAGCTTGGCATCATGTCCGGCGGGAGCTGTTGTTTTACTGGGCTTTCATGGAATTCGCAGAGAAATACGGATTTGAAATTCTGAAAGAAGGAAAGGGGTATGAACGGGTGAATTGGCAACGATTGCTGGCTGCCTACGAAACCGGCAATTGGGACAGCGAGCCGGAATGGAGCGTGCCGGAACTGGGATTCATCAGCGGCTTGCTGACCCGGCAATTTCAAAATTCCTTTTACGCCAAGACCGGGAAAGAATTTGTGAAAAGCCGGATGCTCAAGTTCGGCAGCAAGCTTACGCCGCAGATGGTTTGGGAGAACGGCCTGATCGAATTCCAGAAGCTGATTGAGCAACGTGACCTCGGGATCGGAAAGAACTTTGCTCCCGCACTGGCGCGCGCACTGCTCTTGTTCCCGAAATTCCAACGGGAAGGACTGCTGGACAAGCATCGCAACGAATTTGTCAGTACATTCTGGTCGGGCTATCTGATGTACAAGAAAGCGGAACAGGAGCCGCAGCAAAGCGGAAATGAAAACGAAAATGCGAAGGAGGAAACCAAATCATGACGATCCGGAACGGAGAGCTTGTATTTGTCAAATCGGTCAAAGACGGCATTCCCAACCGGGACCCGCTGAACGATAGCGACGCGCGCCGCCTGTTCCCGGAAGAAGACGGGAGGATTTCCTTGAGCGACGTCAGCATCAAACGCGATGTGCGAGACTTCGTGCTCGCGCTCTACCCGGACGGCGGACCGGACAAGCGTCATTTCATCTTCGTGCAGCAAATTGAAAACGAAAAAGGCGTTTTGCTTGGCCGTGGCAGCCTGGCTGCCAAAATCGCGGAGGATGCCGGCAAGAGTAAAGAATTCGAGAAAGATCCGAAAGGAGTCCTTTTGCAACACAGCTTTGACGTTCGCACGTTCGGCATCGTGTTTTCCGTGAAAAAGGTGTCCTTTCATCTGACAGGTCCCGTTCAATTCGGCTGGGCGCATTCCATGCATCCGGTGGATACCCAGTATGTGCAGGGAACCGTGGTGATGCCGAGCTCCGACGGGGCCAAGGAAGGGGAACAAGAAAAAACGCAGGGCACGATTTGGACGACCTACACCGTGCCCTTTGCGGTGTTCGCCATGCCGGCCGTGATCAATGCGACCAACGCCAGGCAGACGGGAATGACGGAGGAGGATCAGGAGCTCCTGTTGCGTGCCCTTTGGCAGGGCACCCAGCACAGGCAGGCCCGGGGTAGGGGACAGCAGCAGCCGCTTTTCCTGGTGCATGTCGAATATCACGATCCGCATTATCGCATCGGATATCTGGAGGACCTGATCCGGCTGCTTCCCGAGAGGGAAGCCTGGCAGGCGACGGATGTCCGTCCGTCCTCCCTGCAGGACATCACCCTGGATGTGACCGCTCTCCTTGAACGGCTTCAGGCGGAACGAGACCGCATCGCCCGCTGCCGAATCTGGGTCAATCCTTCTCTTGCGGTCCGGGGGGATATTGAACCGTATCGCCAGCCGCTCTGGTGAAAGGTGATCGCGATGAAAGGTGTCGTGTTTGACGTGCGTGGTGATCTGGCCTTCTTCCGAAGGCCGGACACCACAAACACCCAGCTCACCTATCCGTTTATGACACCGACGGCCATCAAAGGTCTGGTGGGCGCCATTCTCGGCATTGAAGACTTTGTTACGTCGGATCGGGTGGGATTGTCGCTGCTTGCTCCTGTAAGGATCGTGGCTCAACAGCTATCGATGCTCGGCAAGGACTCGAGTTCCTCCACCTTCAACCGGCCGACGTCCATCGAGCTGGTCGTGTCACCTGCTTACCGGATCTATTACGCGGGGACGGAGTACACCGAACCGTTGATGGAACATTTGAAAAACGACAAGGCTGTCTATCACACCTATCTCGGCAGCGCGTTTGCGCTCACCAAGCCGATCTTTGTGGACGCAGTGGAAGAAGTGGTTCCGATCCGGACCGACGATGAAATCGAGACTTCCTCCGTCGTCCCGACACGCTTCATCGAATCCTTTGTTCCGGAACCCGGCAAGAACTACAGCCGCGCGGGAGGCTTCATGCATCGGTACTTGGGCAATCGCACCTTTGAACGGTCAATCGACTATTTGTATGAACGCTTCGGACGCCCCATCCGGTTCAGGCCCAAACGGGAAATCGACGAAGAAGACGGCCTGATTTGCCGCTTCCGGGAGGAAGTCGTATGTCTCGTCTGATCCCGTTTGACGAATGCTGGGCCAGGCCGTCCGCCGACGACCGGGTGTTTCCGCTCCCGGATCATCTGCGGGATACGGCAGACCGGTTGGCCCAAAGATGCCCTGAGCCAAAACTGATCCCTGTCTACAGATTGGCCGGTCTGTGCCATGACATTTACAAAGCGCATCCGGATTGGCAGGCATACGTCCGCAGTTTGGGCGCGATTCGCAAAGGCCCGGCGCATGCGGCTGCCGGCGCCTTTCTTTTTTCTTGGCTGGCTTATCGGTGGCTCGAGAACAATCGTTTGTGGGACCGGCATCGACTGTTCTGGCTGCGGATGACGTGCGACATCGCCGATCATCATGGACGGCTCGATCCGCTGACGGCCGGTTCGAATCCGTCCTGGTTGCAGAGATTCGAATGGGATCGCCTGGATATGGAAGGCATCAAACGTTTTTTACGGAACGAGCTGCCGGAGCTTGCGGATGAATCGTTGCTGCCGCCGTCTCTGGTTGACTGGATTCATCGGGTAAACCGTACCCTGGAAAAGATGCGTCTCGATGAATTGGATCCGGAGACGCATGGCGCATCACCATTGCAGCAGATGCGTTCCCTGCAGGAATGGCGCCAGGCCACCACCGCCTTGATCGCGGCGGACCGTTTCAGCATCCATCCGGTGCCTGAAGGCTTCTGGACACCGGAGGAGGCCGAATCGTCGGCTCGCATGATGGGATCTTTTCTTGCAACCCTGGATCAAGGCAAGATGGGACAGCTGCGGTCAAGGGTTCAGGAAGAAGCATTGGAGAATTACCGCAGGGCAGGCGGCCCGGATTTCGTCACCATCGGTCTGCCCACAGGATACGGCAAGACGCTTCTTGCGCTCCGTTTGGCACTGGAGATGGTGCGAAACGAATCATTTGCCAAAATCATTTACGTAGCGCCCTATCTATCCATTTTGGAACAAGCGTCGCAGGATATGCTTCGGACTTACGGAACGGCTCCGCTCGAGCATCATTCGCTGGCCGTGCTGCCGGAGGAATCCACTTCAGATGTTGAAGAGAAAGGATCGGCGACTTCCTTCACAACACTCATGATGGAATCATGGGCTCATCCCCTTGTTTGCACCAGTTTCCATCAGTTCAGCAAGGCGCTGTTCCCGGAGAGGGCGCAGCAAGTGCTCCGCCGTACCTGGCTCGACAACAGCGTCGTCATCATCGACGAACCGCAGATTTTCCGGGCGGAAGGCTGGAATTTGCTGTTGACCGGATTGGAAGCGGCGGCAGAGATGTACCGAATGAAAGTGATGTTTCTCTCGGCAACCATGCCGCCGATGCGCTATGGTTTGCAAAGGCAACCGGTGGAATTGTGTCCGGACGTGAAAGTTGTTTTCAACCGCTATTATCTGACTTGGTCGGATGAACCGATCGATCAGCACCAGCTTGCGTCTTTGCTGGCAGAACGGCCGGAGCGCAGTCTGGCGGCCATCCTCAACACGGTGCGTGACGCACAACTTGTATACAACGCGCTGACAGAAAACGGGACGGCAAATGGGGAACTGCGCCTGCTTCATGGCGGCATGATTCCTTTGCACAAAAAGGCTAGAATCGGCGAGATTCGCCATTTGTTGAGCAAAACCCGCCGCCGCATAACCTTGGTGGCTACCCAAATCATTGAAGCGGGAGTCGACGTCAGCTTTGGATTTCTATTTCGGGCAAACGCCATTCTCCCGTCCATCGTTCAGGCGGCCGGGCGCGTGAACCGGCACGGGGAAGACGAGGCAGGCAACGTTCTGGTGAGACCTTTTCTCCGGGACGGGGAGACGGATACGCGAACGTTTATTTACAAGCAGTGCTTTTTGCGCACGCTTACGGATGAGCTGTTGTCCGGTCATGAAACCCAATGTTGGACCGAAGCGGAACTTCGCCAGCTGCTGATCACCTATTACGAGCGGATGTTCCAGTACAATACATATGAGGCCTGCCTGCAGGACATCGCCGATGCGTGCGCCGGAAATTGGCCCGTCCTTGGCTCATTTGAACCGTTTGAAAATGAAGCGTTTCGGCTCCCGATGTTCGTTCCTTGGGATGTTCCGAAGGAGTTGCAGCGCTGGGTTCCCGAGCATTATGTTCAACTGCTTGGAAGGTTTGGTGTGAAAAACGCCCAGGAAATTTACGAACGCTACCTTGATCGGGACTGGTTGCGGAACCTTTCTCCGGAAGAGCGCAAAGCCTTCATGATTCTGTTTCATTATCATGTCATCAATGTGCCGGGCAAAATGGCGATCCGGTCGGTCAGCCGGGACGAGTATCTGGAAAGACGCATTCCATGCCTCCATGGCGCACGGGGATACAGCACGGAAACGGGCTGGCTGGGTGACGATGATCCGGAATCCCTGTTTTTCTGATGGTCCGATTGGGGGTGGTGTCATGGCGGGAACCGCTGTCGAAGAGAGGCATGAATGGACAGGCATCACCGGCACCCTGATCTGGTACTTTTACATCTGCAAGCGGGAAACATGGCTCATGTCACGACAATTGTTTCCGGATGAACGCGACGAAAATCTCGAATGGGGCCGGTTTTTGCATGAATGGCGGTATGCCCGGGAGAAAAAGGAACTGTCTTTCAACAACGTGAAACTCGATATCGCAGGCGAAAGGGATGGCAAGCTGCTCGTTGTGGAGGTCAAAAAGTCCTCCAAATTCGAAAAAAGTGCGACAATGCAGCTTTTGTATTATCTGTGGCAATTACGTGAAGCCGGTGTGGAGGCGGAGGGAGAGCTTCGGTTTCCGGAGGAGAAACGAAGAAAACCGGTGACGTTGAACGAAGAGGCGGTGGCCGAACTTAAACAGGCGGTGCGGGAAATTCGCCGCATCATTGCTTCTCCAAAGCCTCCCCGGCCGGAAAAAATCCGTTTTTGTGGCAAGTGCGCCTACCGCGAGTTTTGCTGGGCTTGACAGGAGCGGGACAGAAAGGTTCCGTTTGACGGACGGGGAAGGGATGAGCATGCGCAAAACCAGGTATGTGCTAAGCAGCGGAGAGTTGAAGCGAAAGGATAACACCCTGTTGCTTGAAACGGAACAGGGCAAACAGTACATGCCGGTGGAAGATACCCAGGAACTGATGTTGTTTGGAGAAGTGACGCTCAACAAATCGGTACTGGAACTTTGCACGCAAAAGGAGATCATTCTGCACTTTTTCAACTACTATGGTTACTACACCGGAAGCTACTATCCGAGGGAGCACTACAATTCCGGTTACATGATTTTGAAACAGGCGGAACATTATCTGGATGAAAGACGCAGGCTGGATTTGGCCAGGCGTTTCGTGGCCGGATCGGGCAGAAACATGCTGCGTGCGCTGAAATATTACCGAAGCCGTGGCAAACAAGTGCAAGCGGCGATTGACACGATCGAGGCCCAACTGGACGGAGTATCCGTACAACCCGATATACCCTCACTAATGGCGTGTGAGGGGCATATGCGGGAAGCTTACTATTCGGCATTTGACGATATTTTGGGGAAGCCGGATTTTCGATTTGACCGCCGGAGCCGGAGGCCGCCGCAAAACGAGCTGAACGCGCTGATCAGCTTTGGCAATTCTTTGCTGTATTCGCAGGTATTAAGCGAAATTTACCAGACGCATCTGGATCCGCGCATCGGGTATTTGCATGCAACCAATTTTCGAAGGTTTACCTTGAATTTGGATATCGCCGAAATTTTCAAGCCGGTGCTGGTTGACCGGGTAATTTTCAAGGTTGTCGGACAAGGAATGTTGTCCAAGTCCCACTTTATCAGAGAAAGCGGTGGATTACTTTTGACTGATGTGGGCAAGAAAGTATTTTTGAAAGAATGGGAAGAGAAACTGAAAACGACCATCAAGCATCGCTCACTCGGACGGGAGGTCAGCTATCGAAGGCTGATCCGGCTGGAGCTCTATAAGCTGCAGAAGCACTTGATGGGCGAAGAGGAGTTTGTGGCGTTCGAGGCGCTATGGTAATGATATTGTGCAGGCGGGAGGGCATGTTCGTTGTTTGTCGTTCTGGTCTATGATGTCGGGGAAAAAAGGGTGGCCAAGGCGTTGAAAACGTGCCGAAAATATCTGAACTGGGTGCAAAATTCGGTCTTTGAAGGTGAAATCAGCGAGGTCAATCTGAAAAAACTGAAAGCGGAAATGAAAAGAATCATGAATTTGTCAGAGGATTCTGTGATCATTTACACATGGCGAACGCAGAGATACAGCAGCAGGGAAATCCTCGGAGTCGAGAAGGGGCCGATTGATTTGTTTGTTTAGGTTGATTGAGGTCTGGTTTTGGAATGTCGTCGACCCCCGATCGTGCAAAAACCCCCGGGGGTCGACGACAAGTCGACTGAGCCGGAATGGTATGTTATCACAAGATTTTTGTGATATGATGAAAAAGAAGCAAGCTCACAGAATATGCGCAGTTGTTTGATCACAGGGTTGTAATGACGGGGATTTTTGGGGTTTGGATCGTACCTATGAGGAATTGAAACAAGCGGGCGACGAGAACGCGCCGATTTGGTGCGGTGGTGTTTGGATCGTACCTATGAGGAATTGAAACTCGGCCAATTTCATCGTCGTATCATACCTCCCGTAGAGTTTGGATCGTACCTATGAGGAATTGAAACTTCGTCGATGATGTCTATTCGCTCGGCGTCGAAACCGGTTTGGATCGTACCTATGAGGAATTGAAACTACCTATCGAAACCGGCGCGTGGACGCCAGAACTGCGTTTGGATCGTACCTATGAGGAATTGAAACTCGTTCATCGGTTCGTTGGTTCCTCCTTGTACTTCCCGTTTGGATCGTACCTATGAGGAATTGAAACTTCCTCTTTCTTGCCCTAGGCAAGTGTATCCACCTCACACGTTTGGATCGTACCTATGAGGAATTGAAACTTTGGAGATGACGAACAGGACGCGCGGTCCGTTGTCGTTTGGATCGTACCTATGAGGAATTGAAACTCGATTACTGCAAATCGGTCGAAATGCTATTCAGCGTTTGGATCGTACCTATGAGGAATTGAAACTACGGTTGGATCGAAGACGAGCGAGAGAAGCCGGACATCGTGTTTGGATCGTACCTATGAGGAATTGAAACCTGGAGGTGCGGGGATGGACATGACCCAAACGGAGCGTTTGGATCGTACCTATGAGGAATTGAAACCTTTTTTGGTCTCCGGATCGTAGATAAAATTTGCCCTTTGTTTGGATCGTACCTATGAGGAATTGAAACCGCGGCGCATACCTTTTTGACCACTACGAAGACTGGTACCGGTTTGGATCGTACCTATGAGGAATTGAAACGTCGTCCGAAACCTTCATGCCGAGGCCGTCCACCAGCGTTTGGATCGTACCTATGAGGAATTGAAACAAAATCAAACGCACTTTTTTCCCTCATTGTGATCTGGAAGTTTGGATCGTACCTATGAGGAATTGAAACCACGAAAACGCGAAGATCAGAGCCGAAACTGATTGGTTCGGTTTGGATCGTACCTATGAGGAATTGAAACTGCGCATTATGTCAGCAGTGGCAAAGCCATTCGCAAGGTTTGGATCGTACCTATGAGGAATTGAAACAGGAGTGGGCCAGACGATCCACAGTATATCAACCCAAAGTTTGGATCGTACCTATGAGGAATTGAAACCGAAAGATTTGGCGGCAATTACAAGTATGTCCCCGGTTTGGATCGTACCTATGAGGAATTGAAACTCTGGTATGATGTAGGTCTTTCCTGCGGAGGAAACCACCGTTTGGATCGTACCTATGAGGAATTGAAACTCTGATTTCGTCGCTAACTATCTGCAACCCGCGTTGATGTTTGGATCGTACCTATGAGGAATTGAAACCGATTCTGTTCTTATTCCGTCAAATAGAATATGCAAGTTTGGATCGTACCTATGAGGAATTGAAACCGAACAGTGGTATTCCATCTGAATCCACAAGCATGTGTTTGGATCGTACCTATGAGGAATTGAAACATGCCATACTACACTCCCGGCAGGCAACTCATCCGGTTTGGATCGTACCTATGAGGAATTGAAACTTGCGCGTCAGACGAGCGAATCACCATCGGAACAAGTTTGGATCGTACCTATGAGGAATTGAAACTCTGCTGCGGGATTTCCTCCGGCTTCGCTTCCGGCGTTTGGATCGTACCTATGAGGAATTGAAACAATAAGACTTTCACTCCACCGTCACCCCGATTTCTGCTAGTTTGGATCGTACCTATGAGGAATTGAAACTAGCTTCCAGCGAATTTTGCTTTTCTTGATTTGATAAACGTTTGGATCGTACCTATGAGGAATTGAAACGAAAAACGTTCCGACTTAACCGGGGCTGACTGGATTTGTTTGGATCGTACCTATGAGGAATTGAAACAAGTCCGGGAACACCTTCTGTTGCAGACGGGCCAACGGTTTGGATCGTACCTATGAGGAATTGAAACTACACCCCGTTTCCTTCATTGAGCGCTTGGGACAGCCGTTTGGATCGTACCTATGAGGAATTGAAACTACTTCTTTCTTCGTGCAGCCGGCGTAATACGATAGTTTGGATCGTACCTATGAGGAATTGAAACATGCTGATCTCACATCCGCAACACGGACATTCAAACGTTTGGATCGTACCTATGAGGAATTGAAACTGTACTCCGTCGCCAACATTCGTACCGCTTCGCTGTGTTTGGATCGTACCTATGAGGAATTGAAACCAGTATTGAGACGCTGGTTCTTCATCGCCTTCGTTCAGGAGTTTGGATCGTACCTATGAGGAATTGAAACGACCAGACCTCGTTTCCGGAACTGTCCAGTTTGCGAAGTTTGGATCGTACCTATGAGGAATTGAAACAATTTCCCGATCCAAATTCATTAAATTCCCTCCAAATCGTTTGGATCGTACCTATGAGGAATTGAAACAGCATCAACAATAGCTTCTGTTTCATCTTTTCCTTCAGCGTTTGGATCGTACCTATGAGGAATTGAAACTCGCCCCCGATCATTCCCTCCAACTTAGACAGCGGAGGTTTGGATCGTACCTATGAGGAATTGAAACTAGGTCCGGATCGCCTTCTCCACCTTCTCCGACCGGGGTTTGGATCGTACCTATGAGGAATTGAAACAAAAACACCGCCCCGCTGCCGAAAAACGGTTCAAGGGTTTGGATCGTACCTATGAGGAATTGAAACAGTCCTCAATGCGCGTCTCCCAAACATCAATCACCCGGTTTGGATCGTACCTATGAGGAATTGAAACCACGAGGCTCTATTGCCTCGGTTACGGTGAAGGCGTGGTTTGGATCGTACCTATGAGGAATTGAAACGGCGGCGTTTTCTCCACGTCCGGGACCGGCTCCCTGGGTTTGGATCGTACCTATGAGGAATTGAAACTACGAGATAGACCTCCGACGGGCGATAATCGACACCACACCGTTTGGATCGTACCTATGAGGAATTGAAACCCGGGAAAGTCGAAACCAATCGTGCCGTCCATCATGCGGGTTTGGATCGTACCTATGAGGAATTGAAACTAACACCGTTTTGATAAGCAAATTCCGCGATAATCGGCGTTTGGATCGTACCTATGAGGAATTGAAACTTCAATCATGGGTGCTGGCCTGAAGAAGATTACGCCGCGTTTGGATCGTACCTATGAGGAATTGAAACAATACAGGTCCTTCGTCAGTTGGCACTCGATCACGACGTGTTTGGATCGTACCTATGAGGAATTGAAACAAGAACCGAACGAAACCGGAAAGGGTGTGGGTGATGTGAGTTTGGATCGTACCTATGAGGAATTGAAACTTGTTTTCCCTCCCTCAAAATAGCGTGAGTTGCCTTCCGTTTGGATCGTACCTATGAGGAATTGAAACACGGAATACCGCACGAAATGTGCGGTTCCGGTCAGGAAAGTTTGGATCGTACCTATGAGGAATTGAAACCGTATTCGCTATGACTCATCTTGACGTATTCCCGAACCGTTTGGATCGTACCTATGAGGAATTGAAACACCACCCACCGCAAAGGGTTCAGCCTGTGGAATCGCCCAAGTTTGGATCGTACCTATGAGGAATTGAAACGTGACTCTCTATCCACGCCATGGTCCTCTGCTCCTGTTTGGATCGTACCTATGAGGAATTGAAACGCCTCCCGTCGGCAGCGTCAGCGTGGGCTTACCGGGTTTGGATCGTACCTATGAGGAATTGAAACGCCTCCCGTCGGCAGCGTCAGCGTGGGCTTACCGGGTTTGGATCGTACCTATGAGGAATTGAAACTATTCGGTTTTCCCGGTACTTTTCCCGCTGCCTCCGTTTGGATCGTACCTATGAGGAATTGAAACACGTTCGACGGGCAGAATAGCCCTGACAGCACTGCCGTTTGGATCGTACCTATGAGGAATTGAAACCGGTCTGGCGGAATGTAATCCCTAACCTCAATGTAGCCCTGTTTGGATCGTACCTATGAGGAATTGAAACATGAACGCACCGAAATGCTGAAAGGGGCCGAGGAAACGTTTGGATCGTACCTATGAGGAATTGAAACGAGCTTTTTAAGTTCATGCTCCTTCCACGACTGGATGCGGGTTTGGATCGTACCTATGAGGAATTGAAACAGCTCAAGGATATCGGCCCTTGGTGGATGAATCCCCTTCTAGTTTGGATCGTACCTATGAGGAATTGAAACCGGCGCTGGAAAACCGTATATACCCGCTCACCGCGCGGTTTGGATCGTACCTATGAGGAATTGAAACCGGCTCTGGACAGGCTGACGGGAGGACGGCAGAAGCAAGTTTGGATCGTACCTATGAGGAATTGAAACCGAAACGCCCTGAGCGGATGCTGGAATTCATGAAGAGGTTTGGATCGTACCTATGAGGAATTGAAACGACGCAGCGATGGGTTGGCCGAAGCTGTGTTCAACGCGTTTGGATCGTACCTATGAGGAATTGAAACAACCACGTGCTGATCGTCTACGGTAAAATGCCAGCTCGTTTGGATCGTACCTATGAGGAATTGAAACCGCAAAAGCATGCAGCAAGTCCAGCGCGACATGGAGTTTGGATCGTACCTATGAGGAATTGAAACTTTAACGATACGGAGGGATTTCTATGTCGGAATCTCAAAGTTTGGATCGTACCTATGAGGAATTGAAACAAAATGTTTTCCATGCGGTGGATCACCTCCATGGGAAGTTTGGATCGTACCTATGAGGAATTGAAACTTTCGTACAGGAAAAGCCGTGGCACCGGCGGCAAAGTTTGGATCGTACCTATGAGGAATTGAAACTTCTGGTAGATCAATTTCAATTCCCGATCATCACTGGAGTTTGGATCGTACCTATGAGGAATTGAAACCGCCAAATCGCTGGAGGCGACGATCGAAAAGAATAGTTTGGATCGTACCCATGAGGAATTGAAACTTCACGTCGAAGTAGTCGTTCAGCAGAAGATCGATCGCCGGTTTGGATCGTACCTATGAGGAATTGAAACGCAACCTGTCGGCACCGAACATCAAATACGGAGCGACCGTTTGGATCGTACCTATGAGGAATTGAAACACGGCATGCGCACAGTAGACGTTTCCTGTCGAGTCTACCGTTTGGATCGTACCTATGAGGAATTGAAACTTTTCGCGCGATCTGCTCTATGATTTTCGCCACTCCGTTTGGATCGTACCTATGAGGAATTGAAACCGCAAGCGTGGGGGAACATCGACTACGGCATCATCGTTTGGATCGTACCTATGAGGAATTGAAACCTGTATTTTCGGCAGATGCCTGTAAAACGGCCCATCCTGTTTGGATCGTACCTATGAGGAATTGAAACGCCGTCAATCGATTGCCAAAGCTGAACCGTGTTTGAAAGTTTGGATCGTACCTATGAGGAATTGAAACGACCAGATTTCGGTGCCCGAACTGTCCAGCTTGCGAATGGGTTTGGATCGTACCTATGAGGAATTGAAACGGTCGAATCCCGCTTTCAGCAGAGCTTCCACAGACGTTTGGATCGTACCTATGAGGAATTGAAACAAATGGTATGCCGTCGAATCGCCACGAACAAGCCGCCTGTTTGGATCGTACCTATGAGGAATTGAAACTTCACGTCGAAGTAGTCGTTCAGCAGAAGATCGATCGCCGTTTGGATCGTACCTATGAGGAATTGAAACCGAAAATCCGGCCCCGCGTCCGGGAAACGTGGGGCAAACCGGTTTGGATCGTACCTATGAGGAATTGAAACGAACTCGTCAAACGTAAGATGGAAGAAGGCGGGGTCCTGGTTTGGATCGTACCTATGAGGAATTGAAACAAAGAGTGCTTTCAGGCGTTGCATTTCAGACCACCCCCGTTTGGATCGTACATATGAGGAATTGAAACGACCAGACCTCATTCCCGGAACTGTCCAGCTTTCGGGTTTGGATCGTACATATGAGGAATTGAAACGACCAGATTTCGTTCCCGGAACTGTCCAGCTTGCGAATGGGTTTGGATCGTACCTATGAGGAATTGAAACGCGTATTTCGGACTTCGAGCGCCGAAAAGTGTATCGGGTTTGGATCGTACCTATGAGGAATTGAAACTTCGCCGTCCAGCATGAGCATATAGGCTGCCAATGGTTTGGATCGTACCTATGAGGAATTGAAACATCGCGTTTCCTGTGCAGTACGCGGCGCCGCCGGGTTTGGATCATACCTATGAGGAATTGAAACGTCCAAAAGGAATACCATTTGAAGAAATTGAATCAGTTTGGATCGTACCTATGAGGAATTGAAACCTGCGTCCGGCCCGCGTAGTTGAACGCCTGGCCGACGAGTTTGGATCGTACCTATGAGGAATTGAAACAAGGCCACGGGGGAAGTCGGGCGGGTAAAGCTAACCTGGTTTGGATCGTACCTATGAGGAATTGAAACCCGTAAACGAAATAGTCGATGGTAGGGATTCGGATGGTTTGGATCGTACCTATGAGGAATTGAAACTCTGATGACATCGTGGAAATCCGACTGATCGAAGAACGTTTGGATCGTACCTATGAGGAATTGAAACTAAGGTCGTAAAGACGGGCTGGATGCGGTCGAACACGTTTGGATCGTACCTATGAGGAATTGAAACTGGTCGCGGAGTACCGCGGTGCCCACGGAGAAGACGGGTTTGGATCGTACCTAAGAGGAATTGAAACATAGTCGTTGGTCGTCGCCATTACGTTCCCTCCAGTATGTTTGGATCGTACCTATGAGGAATTGAATCGACCTGACCTGACGGTTACCACCGGGGATTGCAACGAATTTGAGGGGAACCAGCGGCGGTAAGCCGATGTCGATTCGGAGAGGCACTAAAGATGGCAGCAAGTGGGATGGTTTGAAAGTGGACTATTCCCGCTTTAACTTTGATTGCGTTACTTTGAGGAGAGCGAGAAGTGTGCCTGAGGGTGACTGCAGGGTGGCCGTCACTTCGGGGGCTTCCACGCCGACGCTGATCACAAAGGAAGTGATTGGCTATTAGGAACAGTTCGAACCGGAAAATCCCGAAACATGGCCGATCCGTCGAACGGTCAATCTGGACAGATTACTTCCCGGAAAAAAAGCATAGAAATAGCGTGGCATCAAAAAGAAGCAGAGGGCTGTCCCGCAAAGTTATCAAAACCAGAAGGGACAGCCCGAATTGTTTGTGGCGCCGGTGTGCCGTATGGATGCCGCAGGTGCGCGATGATTTGCCTTAAAGTGCAGCTTGCTTCTCAGGGGAATTCTTTTTCAATCCGTAGGTCCAGCCCGTCTTGTCCATTTCGCGAATGAAGTTTTCGAGCAGATTGAGCACGGCTTCCTCGATCTTCAGGCCTTTCTCTTTTGTGGCCACGCCGGGATCCCCTGAGGCTCCCGTATCGGTGAGCTCATCGAATCGCCACTTGATGTCGATGAATTCCGGAAGATTGGGCACGACCCCTTTGGCATGTTCCATTTCAATCAAATCTTCGAACAGGGCCAGGCCCAGGGACGTTTCGCCTTCACCGGCGTGGCCGAGGCCGTTCCACACCTCGAAGGTGCCGGGAGGCACCAATTTGCCCGCCGCCACCCACCAGTCGTTCAGGCTGGCGATGACGACATCGGGATACTGCACCTTGACGGCCCGGGCCGCAATTTCGATGGGGGCGATATTGCCGTCATGCCCGTTCAAAATAATGATTTTTTTGATGCCGTTGCGCACAATTTCGCCCAGGATTTCTTTCAGGACATTGGTGACCGTTTCCGCGGACAGGCTGACCGTGAAGGGCAGTTTGTTGTAATGCTGGCTGTATCCGTAATTGATCGGTGGAAGCACCATCAGCCCTTCCACGCGTTCCGCGAGCTTCTCGCAAAGGATGTTGGAAATCAGCGCATCGGTGCCAAACGGCATATGGTACCCATGATTTTCGAAGGCGCCGACACCGAAGATGACCTTGTCGATTTTGCTGCTTGCGTATTGGTGGCCGGTCATTTTGCTGCCAATGAAGGCCATTGGGCTTCACTCCTTTCGTCAGGGCGTCAGTTGGTCCGCAAACTCGAATTTCCCGTCCTGGACGCGGATAATCGTGACGCTCTTTTCGGGCACGCGGCCGGTTTCAAAGCTGATTTCGCCGGTGACGGCCTTGAAGCCTTTCGTCGCGGCAAGCGCATCGCGAATCGCTGCGGGATCCTCGCTTCCTGCGCGTGCAATCGCATCGGCGAGGAGTTTCATGGCGTCATAGCCCAGCGCGGCGAACGCATTTTCGGGCGCATGACCCGTTTTGGCCGTATAAGCGGCCACGAAATTGCTCACGAGCGGATCGGAGCTTGACAGGGCCACGTGGGTGGCGAAAAACACGTTGTTCGTCTGCGGCACGCCGCCCATTTCGATGAGAGCGGGTGTATCGAAGCCGTCCGCCGACACGACCGGAATGTCGATCCCCTGGTCACGGATTTGTTTGACGACGATGCCCGCCTTGTCCGGCAATGCGGAAACCATCAGGATATCCGGCTGGGGATCCAGGCTTTGCAGACGTGTGATTTGCGCGGAGAAGTCGTTGTCGGTGGCGCCGTCGTACTTGTCCTCCAGCAGAATCTGCCCGCCTTTGCCCGTGAATCGTTCTTTGAAAAATACCGAGACGTTGTTGGTGAAGTCCGAAGAAGTGTCGGTCAACACCCATGCGGTTTTGGCGTTCAGCTTGTCCATGGAATAGTCCGAAATGGCATAGGATTGCGCGTCATCGCCGAACGCGGCCATGAACATGTAGTCGCCGACGAGGTCGGGAATCAGCGGCGAGGTGGCGCCCGAGGTGATGAAAGGAATGCCCGCGTTTTGCGCGACAGGACCCGCGGCCGTGACAAAGGTCGTGTCGCTGAAGCCGATGACGGCAACGACTTTATGAACGTCAACCAGTTCCTGCATGCCGTTGGTGGCGGCGGTGGTGTCGGTTTTGGCATCGACGGAAACCACTTCGATTTGCTTTCCGTTAATGCCGCCGGATGCATTGATTTCTTCCGCCGCGAGCTGCAGGCCGGCCAGGGAAGGAACGTCCAGGGACGCTTGTCCGCCGGTCAGGTTATAGAGCGCGCCGATCTTGATCACGCCGCCGGAAGGTTCCGGAGCGGGCGGTTCGCTGGCAGCCGGGCTGCTGCTGGGGCTTGGGCTCGGGCTGCTGGGGCTGCTTGTGGATGACCCGCCGCTGCTGCAGGCGGCCAATACAAGCGCCAGGGAAAACAGCAAGAACAGCATTTTGTTCACTGGCTTCATTTGTTTCTCTCCCTCCGGATTTGGCTTATTCGTTTACGGGTGTTCTGGGCAATACCGCATCGGATCGGTCTCGTTTTCGCGAAATTTTCACATTGCCCTCACCTCCCAAAACCTTTGCAGGAAGTGTTATTTCCCCAACAGTCCTTTGGGTCTAAGGATGATGATGAAAATCAGGGCGAGCGACATCAGCACCTGGCTGAGTCCGTACATCTGCGGCAATCGAACGCCAAACAGTTCGATGCCGCGCTCCAGTTTGTTCAGCAGCAGCTCCGGGATGAGGGTGAGGAGCACGGCGCCCAGGATCGCGCCCGCGATGCTTCCGGAGCCCCCGATGACCAGCATCAGCACAAGACCGAAAGCCATGGAGTAGGAAAACATGTTGGGATTGATGCTCATGATCAAATGGCCGTACAGGCTGCCGCCGATCGCCGCGAAAAAGGCGCCCGTGCAGAAGGAAAGCAGCTTGTGCTTGACGATGCCGACCCCCATGGCCTCCGCGGCCAGATCATCCTCGCGGATGGCCAGCATCGCCCGGCCATAGGCGGAGTGCAGGAGCCGCCAGACCACATAGATGGTGATGGCCGCGATGGCGTAAACCCACCACATGTCCGTGAAGGGCGGTAATCCGGAGATCCCGCTGCTGCCGCGGGTGAAATCCGTCAGGTTGGCGGCCAGGATGTTGACAATCACCGTAAACCCCAGCGTGGAGACCGCCAGATAATGCCCATGCAGCTTGAGCACGCAAATTCCGATGAGCAGGGAGCAGAGGACGGCAAGCAAGCCGCCGATGAGCAAGGCCGCGACAAAGGGCAGTTCAACGAATTGCAGCCACTCGGGCATGTTGGGAAAAAGAAGCGGCTTGCGCTGCACGGGATAAGTGAGCAGTGCGGTGGTGTAAGCGCCCACCGCCATAAATCCGGCGTGTCCCAGCGAGAAAATGCCGGCAAAGCCGTTGGTGAGGCTCAGGCTCACGACGAGAATGATGTTGACCCCGACCAGGTTGATGATCCGGAGATAGTACGTGCTGAGCGTAAAATTGGCAATCGCCAGCAGCACGATGACCGCGGCCAAGAGGAGCCATTTGGCGGATGCTCTGTCCGTCCACTTGCGAATCGCCGGCGCAGGTTCCATAGCCTTACACCCTCCGATCGGCAGGCCGCCCGAACAAACCGCTCGGTTTGACAAGCAGCATCAAAATCAGGGCGAGAAAAACGAAGATGTCTTTGAAGGCGGACAGATCCGGCGGCAGCATGGCAACAAACAAAATTTCCCCGAAGCCGAGAATCAGGCCGCCCACCGCCGCGCCATGGATGCTTCCGATCCCGCCGATGACCGCGGCCACGAAAGCTTTCAGGCCGGGCACAAAGCCCATGAAAGGATCGATTCTGCCGTAGCGTCCCGCCATCAGGATCCCCGCGACGGCCGCCAGGACGGACCCGATGACAAAGGCCGTTCTGACGATCGAATTCAGGTTGACCCCCATGAGCAGGGCGGCCTGCAGATTTTCCGCGCTGGCCCGCATCGCAATGCCGATTTTCGTTTTCTTGATCATCAGGGTCAGCATCCAGAGCAGGATCGCCGTGATCAAAAGAATGATGATGTTGATCAAAGGAAACGAAACGCTGCCCATCCGAATCGTGGCGCTGAAAAAGGAAGGAAGCGAGAACGCCCTCGGCTGCGGCGAAAGGATCATCAGGGCCAGATTCTGGATCAGAATCGACACGGCGAGAGAGGTGACCAGCGTCGTCTCTTCCGGTTTGCCCCGGAGCGGACGATAGGCGAGCCGCTCGATGGTCAGGCCGATCAGCGCCACGAACACCAGCGCGGCGGCCACCGCCAGCGGGTACGGAAGCAGGTGGAAGCCAATCAGGCTGGCCACCGTATAGGCGGAGATCATGAGCAGATCTCCGTGCGCGAAATTGATGAGGCGAAGAATGCCGTAAACGAGCGTGTAGCCGACGGCGGTCAAAGCGTAGATGCTTCCCAATCCCAGCCCGTTGAAAAACTGCTGAATCCAGTATTCCGACGAGTAACTCATGGGTTAGCCTCCCAAATAAGCCTTTTGGATTTCCGGGCTTTGGATCAGATCCGCCGCTTTGCCTTCCAGTTTGATGAAACCGGTCTCCAGCACATAAGCGCGATCGGCAATCCGGAGCGCTTCGTGGGCATTTTGTTCCACCAGCAAAATGGTGATGCCGTTTCGCTTCAGCGTCCGGATCACTTCGAAGATTTTCCCGACCATGAGGGGAGCCAGTCCCAGGGAAGGTTCGTCCAGGAGCAGGAGCCTGGGCTTGCTCATCAGCGCGCGGCCGATGGCCAGCATTTGCTGCTCTCCGCCACTCAGCGCGCCGGCCGGCAGTTTCTCCCGCTCTTTCAACACCGGAAACAGGCTGTAGATCCATTCGATGTCGTCTTGCAGACGGTCGGACTTTTTTCGCGTATAGGCGCCCATCCGCAAATTTTCCAGAATGGTCAGCTGGGTGAAAATTTGCCTCCCTTCCGGCGAGTGCGCCAGGCCCAAAGAAACAATTTTGAAAGGCGGGGTCCGGGTCAACTCGTGATCCAAAAATTGAATGGTTCCCGTGCGGGGCCGGATGAGTCCCGACAACGTCCGGAGCGTGGTCGTTTTTCCCGCGCCGTTGGAACCGAGAAGGGCGACCAGTTCCCCGCGGCGGACTTCGAACGAGACGTTTTTGAGAACATGGATCTGATCATAGTAAACGTTGATGTTTTCCACTTTAAGCATGCTCCGCAGACCTCCCCAGATAGGCTTGGATGACCTCGGGGTTGGAGCGGATTTCCCCGGGTGTGCCTTCCGCGATCAGCTGGCCGTAGTTCATCACCTGGATATGTCCGCAGAGCTTCATGACGAACGGAATGTCGTGCTCAATCAGCAAAATGCTCAGATTGTAGGTGTCGCGGATCGTTTGGATCATGTTCATCAGTTCGGCGGACTCGTTCGGGTTCATGCCGGCGGCCGGCTCGTCGAGCAAAAGCAGCTTCGGCTTCAGCGCCAGGGCCCGCGCAATTTCCAGCTTGCGCTGATTTCCGTAAGACAGGCTGCCGGCCTTGTGGTTTTTCCACGGTATCAGTCCGACGGTTTCAAGCAGTTCTTCCGATTGGCGAACGATCTCCCTTTCGCCCCGCAGGAAGCCGGGCAGACAAAACAAGGTGGACAGCAGGCCGTACGTCTTGTGCGTCTGGGCCGCGACCATGACATTTTCCAGCACAGTGAGGCCTTTAAATAATCGAATATTCTGAAATGTGCGCGCGATCCCGAGCCTCGCGATCTGATCAGGCCGCAAGCCGGTGATGTCTTGGCCAAGAAACAGGACTTTGCCTTCCGTCGGTTTCACCAGCGAGGTCAACATGTTGAAAACCGTTGTTTTTCCGGCGCCATTGGGGCCGATCAGGCCGTGAATGATGCCGGGCTTGATGCGAAGCGTGTACGATTGGACGGCGGTCAGCCCCCGATATTTTTTCGTCAGATTCACGGCTTCGAGAATCGCGGCGGACACGAAGAGACACCTCCTTGTACGCTTACAGGATCTCCGCGGAGAAAACCCGATGGCGCGTGCTGTTCACGTGATCGATCATGAGCTGTTTGGCGCCCGCGGCATCCTTGCGTTTGATGAGCTCCGCGATCTCGATATGATCGTTCAGGGAGAAATGGCTGCCGATTTTCAGGTCGAGATACAGCACACGCTGCATCGTATCCAAAATGTTGGTCACCATTTTCTTCAGCCTCAGGTTGTTGCTGGCTTCGGCGATCGCGACGTGAAATTCAAAGTTGAGCTTCATGATTTGCACTTCGTCCGCGGTCTTGAGCAGGCGGGCATGGGTTTCGATCAGTTCGTCGAGTGTTTTCAGCGTCTGGTCGGTGGCATGGATGGCCGCCAGCTCCGCCGCGCCGCCCTCAAGCAGCACCCGCAGCGTAAAGAGCTCTCCCATATCTTTGAAGTTCAGCTGGCTGACGATGCATCCTTTATAGGGAAGAATTTCAATCAAGCCGTCATGCTTGAGTGCGTTGAAAGCTTCCCGGACCGGCGTCTTGCTGACGTTGAACCGTTCCGCCATTTCGCCGACGCTCAGCGCTTCTCCGGGGCGCAGCTGGCCGTACACGATCATGTGCTTGATTTGCTCGTACACCTGTTCCGTCAACGACATCTTGTTTGCTGAAGCATTCGTCATGGGAACCACCGCCTGCAAAAAGGTCATTACAGCCGAACAGCTTCGAATGGTGCCTTGATTCCGTTTTTCAACAATACCACCGGAAAGCTCGAACAATTGTGAACGGCGGCGGCCTGCCCATGCCTGTCGACGACGATCAGCCCGCCGTATTGTCCGGTCCGTTGCGTCATTCTGGCGATGGCCTGCCGCGCGGCCTCCATGGGGGATTGTCCGGCGGCGATGCAATCATGCACAAATTTTGCCGTCAGGGTCTGGATGAAGGCTTCCCCTCTGCCGGTGCAGACGACCGCACATTCGGGCGAGGCGAAGATGCCTCCGCCGATGAAAGGGGTGTCTCCGACTCTTCCGGGAAGTTTCAGGAAAGAGCCGCCGGTGGAAGAGGCCGCCGCCAGACGGCCCGCGTCGTCCAAAAGCACGCATCCCACCGTATCCGATTCTTTTTTCAGGCCGGTAAAGGCGCTGAAGGCCGGCTCTTTGCCTTCCGCGAGGCACGCTATGGCGGTTTTCCAGGAACGGTATTGCTCCTCGGTGATGCAATCTTCTTCTTCAAATCCCTGCTCTTTGGCAAACAGGGTGGCGCCCTCTCCGGCCAATACGACATGCGGCGTGCATTCCATTACCTTGCGGGCTACGGATACGGCGTGGCGGATGCCCCTCATGGCGGCCACCGCCGCGAATTTTCCGGTGGCGCCGTCCATGATCGCGCCATCCGTTTGCACATAGCCGTCCCGATTCAGCACGGAACCGAGTCCCGCGTTAAAAAGCGGATTGTCTTCGAGTTCCGTCATGATGGCTTCCGCCGCATCCAGCCGGCTGCCGGCGGTTTGCAGCCGTTCAAATCCTTTGCGGGCCGCCTGCTCCAATCCTTCGATGTAAGGAGGCGCCGTGCTGGTTTCCACGCTTCCGTGAACGAGGATGACACTCAAGTGGCTCGCCTCCTTTGATGACTGTTATATCAGTGATATATTTCAGTAACACCGGAGATATCCTAACATGAAATGTTGGGAATCGCAATATTTTTGCAGATATTTTGTTATATTATATTACATAAAATATTCTTTTTTGGGGTTATAAGAAATGATTAACGTGTTAGTTTGTAAGATAAAATTACAGAGATCGGAGGATAGGGAGCTGGAGGAGGTGATCCGGACTCTGAGGCGCCGGGCAGGATGAAAAACGGACAGACCGCGAGGGAGAAAATGAGATTCAAGGAACTTCCAACCATTACTATTTCCACTACCGGGACAAATACGACCTTCTGGAGCAGAGCATGGAAGAAATGCTGCAGGAATTCGGGTCGTCGCTGATGTCCGGGGAAAATGCCGCGCCGGCGGACCGGCCGTGCGCCCGGGAAACGGCGATGGTCCAGCCATTTCGAGCAACGCGGATTTCTACCGCGTGATGCTGGGCGAAAACGGAGTTCCCGCGTTTTCGAAGCGCATGAAGCGGGCGATTGAAGAGGCGTTCTACCGAAAGTTTGCCGCCTCCAATTCGGTGCCGGACATTCCCCCGAAGGTGCTGGGCGCGTATGTGGCGTCGGCGCATTTCGGATTGATCGAATGGTGGCTGGAAAACGACCTGGCGTACAGCCCCGCCTACATGGCCGGTCCGGTATGCCGGATGATCCGGTCCGGAACGGGTCCGGAGGCGTCGTCCTGCGCGGTCTGAATCGGGTCGTCGCAGACAAAAACCCGGTGTGCTTTTGCACCGTTTTTTTTCGTGTGCGTTCAATCCAATCTGGAAAGATCGAATTTGGCTGCCGGTTGACCATCCATGGAGCAGTCCCACCCGGAGATCAATGCCTCATTTCCCGGGGCGAAGGTCGAATGCCTCGCAACAACAGGCAGGACTTGTGCCTCTTGTCGATAAGGAGAATTGTCCCCGTTCCTCTTTGCACGAAATGATCCTGACAAATAACAGAGTAATTTTCCCATAATTATGATACTGCTATACTTGAAAACGCCATCATTCTGCATGCAGAAGGCAGAAAATCTATCTATATTCGGGAGGGATTCGATGGCTTGCAACACGCCTTTCCGGCTCGGCCTGCCGGTGGACATTCCATGGCAGAAGGTCTGCGTGACCGAAGACATGATGGACCGGGTGGTGTGCGACGACAGGCTGCCGCCCAAATGGCACAGCTCCATTGCCGTGTTCAAGTCCGTGCCCGAGGAAGAGTATCAGCAGTTTCCCGACACCAAGGTCACCTTCCTGAAAGTGACCGTCACGATCACGGGCTATCAGCCCATGGACGACGAAATTCAGGGCGAGATCGACTGGGACGGGCTCAACGTGACGACGGTCGAAGGGCTGACCGACCTCTTGAGTTCCTACTACCCTTGTCACGGCGCCATTTTGCAGGTGGTCGTGGGACCCAAGGGCAGCCAGCCGGACATCCCGCTGGACAAGTACCCCTACTTCATCGATTTTGAACCGAAAAAGCGCGAAATGTACGAAATGGCCACCGACACCAAGGAACGCCTCTCCCGCTCCCTGGAGACGACCAATCTGACAAAATCCGCCGGCACGGTGCAATCGCTGGAAGTGCTGGACATCGATATGGGCGGCGGGGGATTCGGCATGCAGGGCCAGGGATCCTACATGGGCACGGGAGGCGGCGGCGGTTTTACCTACCAGGCCCCGAACGGACAGTGGGGAACGAAGAGTCTCAACACCGACCAATCCCAGGTGACCCGCACGACCGACAATTCTACGGAAAAACGGGAGTCCTATTCGTTCACCACGCAGCTTTCCCAAATGTACCATTTGCTGAACAGCTATCACCTGGGAACCAACCGCGCCGTTTTCTTCGTCCAGCCCCGCCCCCACATCATTGAAGAACCCTCCGGTTTTGTGCGCGGACCCCGCAAGGTCGAGGGAATCCAGGAGTTTATCCTGGTGGTTGGACAGCCGAAAGATCAGGAAGATTTCTGCGTGTCCGTCCGTCTGGATACAAGCCACATCATCGAGCAGGACATTCTGGAATACGACTGGAAAACGGACGTCACGGACCTGGCATCGGCGACCGCGCGCATTCCGACAAGAAATGACCAACCGGCGGGGACGAGGAAGTTGCGTGCCTGCCTTCCTCCGTTTGGTCCCTGCTGGGATGTGAATTACAAATGCTACAAGACGCGCAGCGAGGATGATGTCATCTACCAGGCTCCCGACGGCTATATCATTGATAGCTATACCGATCTGGTCAACAGTTCCGAACACGGGTCGACTTCCGTCAGGATCGATCCCAGCCGGAAAGCGCTTACCGTCCACGCTGAAGCGGAAGGCCATATTTGCTTTGAGGATTCGGGCGTGTGCCTCGATTGTCCCGACGAAATTGAAAAGACATCCGGCTATGCCCGGCGCCAGGTGCAGGTCCGGCTGCGCTCCGAGGAGCGGATCCGAAAAGTGGGCACCCAGCTTCAGCTCGTCGTAACGACGCGCGGACTGTGCTGCTGCGACACCGGTCCCAACCAGTCCTACAAGCCCGCCGACAAGGTGATCGGCGTTTTCGACATCCCCGCTCCCTGGGGCGGCTTGAGGGTCGATACTCCGGTTTGGAACCCGAACACGGCCGCTTACGTTCCGGAACCCCAAAATGTCCGGGAAAATCAGGTTCCGAATGTCGAAATGCGCCGGCTTCACCAGGGCGCTCTCCTTTCCGCGGGCCAAGCGGTCGGTCCCGCGGTCGGCCAGGCAGCCGGTTACGCCGTCGGCCAGACGGCCGTCCCGATTTCCGGCAACATCGCTGACGTGTCCATGGCTGTCGGAGACTGCGGCTGCGGAGGAAAGCGAAACGGACAGGCGGGCCGTGTACCGGTACAGGCGCAAACCGCGCAGCTGGCGCAACAGCCGCAAGGCATGCTCATCCGCCAGGCCAACGACATGATCGAGTTCATCCGGGATTGCATGATCCGCGCCTTTACAAGCACGGCTCCGAGCCAAGGCAAGAGCTTCATCGAAACGGATCTGTTCGCCCGGCAGCTGTCGTCTTACGTCGTCAGAACGCGTGCCGGACGGACGGAGTTGGGCAGGCCTGTCGTCGGCCGCCTGGATGAAAAGATCGCCGAGGCCCTGTCCAAACACCTGAACAAGTCGCCGAAAGAAGTGACGGTCTCCGATGTGCTGGATATGCGCAACGAAGATTTGGCCAAAATCGCCGGCATTGAACTGCGGGACGTTGCCCGCCTGAAAATGAGCCTGCTTGGCGTCGGCTTGAAGAAGCCCGGGAAGTTCCTGAAATAACGGGTCCATGATGAAGCCGGCGTCCGTCCGCGATGGATTTCAGGGTTGGGGGTGAGGACGATTCCCGGATATTATGTGAAAAACGTGTCCGGCAGAACGGTGGAAGCACAGGGCATCGTCATGGAGCCGGGGGATACGCGCTATTTCGAAACGGCTTGCGAGCTGGTGAGATTCATCAACGAAGGCGGAAGGGATTTGGGAATTCTCGAGAGCGCTCCCGGGAGGGTGATAAACCGGATCAACAGGGCGGCCCGGGCCGAAGGCTGTCCGGAGAGGGTCAGGGGCATCGTCGTCCGGCCGACGCGGGCCGGAACGCCGACGGAAGGCAGCCCCCGGGTGGTCGCGACGGATTCGGGAGACCAGCAGGGGGCTCCCCGCACGGAAGAGCCCCCCGGTGCCCGTGTCGAAACCGACAACAGCGGGTCTTTCGGTGATCCGGGGGATATCCGGACGCCCGCGGAGGCGTTGCATGATCCCCAAAATCAAGCAGGCGAAGGGGAAGTCCGGGATGGCCTCGAATCCCGCGGCATGTCCGGCGAAGAAGCGCAAAACGAGTTGGAGCGGGGGCTTCGGGGAGATCCGCCGCCGGGCGAGGAGCGGGCGGACCATACCGGGGAAACCTCGCAATCGGACGCGCAAAACGGGGATCCGGTGCATCTGATGTCCGGTCGGTTGCAGCTGCGCTCCGTCGATCTGGATGTGCCGACCCCGTTCATCCCGATCCGTTTTGTCCGCAGCTACCTGTCCGGTTTCCCCTATTACGGCCCGCTGGGATACAACTGGGACCACAACTGGAACGTGTATCTTCGTCCGCTCAACAATGGCGATATCGCCCGCTGGAACGGCCATCTGCACGAGGATGTGTTCCGCCTGGGCGAAGACGGGTCCTGGGAACCGCCCCGGGGCGTGTTTGAAAAACTGCAACGCGTATCCGACCTGGACGAGCGATACGAGATTTTGACGAAGGGCGGAGGCCGGCTGCTTTTTGCCAGGCCTCCCGGCTGGACCGACACGGAACGGATTCCGCTCGTCGGGGTGGAGGACAATCACGGGAACAAGATCGCGCTTCAATATGACTCCCTGAACCGGCTGGTCAAAGTGGAGGATGACGACGGAAGGGGCCTTGCGTTTTTCTACAACGACTGCAACCTGCTGGACGCGGTCCAGGACCACGCCGGGAGAAGGGTAAGCTTCGGTTACGACGAGTACGAACATCTGGTCTGCGTATGCGAACCGGCGACGGAGGATTATCCGGACGGCATCCGCACGTACTACGAGTATGATTCCGGATCCCCGCTGCGGGTCATGCGGCACAATCTGATCCGCAAGATCGATCACGATCAAAATGTGGTGCTGGTCAACAAGTATTGCGACGATCCGGGCGACCCGCAGTTCAACCGGGTGATCGAGCAGTGGATCGGGGACGTCTGTTACCAGTTCCAGTACGAACAGATTCAATGGGTTCCGGATTCTCCGGAGTTTGTGGACATCGCGGCGATGAGGACGACCGTCCTGCATCCGGACGGGTCGGTGCGGACGTATACGTTCAATTACCGCGGGGATCTGCTGGATGAACGGTTCCGGCTCAACCGCGACGGGTCGTACCGGGTGGCGATCTACCAAAGGCGTTTTGACGAACAGGGGAATCTGACGGAACTGGTGCGCCCCGACGGAAGTTCGACGCTGTGGGTTTGGGACGACAAGAACCCCGACCCGCGGAACAGGGGAAATCTCCTGCGCGTGGAGCTCAGGGCAAGCCCGTTTCACCCCGTCCCGAGCAGGATCATCCAGCGGATCGATTACGATCCGAATCTGCAGCTTCCCGTTCGCATCCGCTACGAAAACGGCAGCGAGGTCCGGCTGCGCTATGACGCCAAGGGGAATCCGCAGCGGATCGAATGGCCCGACGCCACATTGCCGGACGGCACCGTGCAGAAGGCGGTGACGCTTATTGAGACGAACGCGAGGGGCCAGGTCACCGCGATGGTCAGTCCGGAGGGCGTGCGCCGGGAATACCGGTATGAACCCGCCGGGTCGCCGAAAGCGGGAATGCTGCGCGAAGTGGTAGAGGACGCCGGAGGCGAGAACCGGACAACGGCCTACGATTACGACGCGTTCGGCTACCTGTCGCAGGAGAAACTGCCGGGCGGCAGCGTCCGCACGTATCGCTACGACGCAAGGGGCAACCTCCGCGAATGCGTGCTCCCCGCCGTGGGCGGGAAAACGGACGCCGTGCGCTACCACTATGACGCCGCCGGCCGCGTCCGCCGGGTGGAACGGCCTCGCGGGGAGTACAGCGACGGCGTCATCGCGGGGGATTGGATCGAGGACGTCTATGACATTGACGCGGCGGGTCGGCTCCATCGCATCGTCATCGGGAACAACACCGCCCGTCCGCGGGTATGGAAGATCGAGCCGGATCATGAGGGAAGACCCGTCC
>ERZ795043.591-NODE-591-length-26935-cov-58.435007_pt1 | contig 26935 bp, 42 predicted proteins | sample MGYA00375127_ERZ795043 | MGnify/ENA primary metagenome ERZ795043 (study PRJEB30172, sample SAMN05518447) | compost metagenome | isolation source: Feedstock adapted compost from Newby Island compost facility, Milpitas, CA | place: USA:Newby Island compost facility... | reverse complement strand
TCTCCCTTCTCCCGCCCCCTCCGGGGTACAAGGCAATTTACTAGGCAAGCCCAGGCTTGCGAGGGAGCGGATCTCCTCAATGAAGCGCTCCACCGAGTCAAACTCGCGGTAGACGGAGGCGAAGCGGATGTAGGCCACGTGGTCCAGCTCCTTGAGGAAGGCCAGGGCCTTGAGCCCGATCTCCTCCGAGGTGATCTCCGGGCCCGAGACCTGGTCCTCAAAGGTGTAGGCGAAGCGGCGCAGGACCTCCTCGCTCACCGGGCGTTTCTCGCAGGCGAGGAGGAGGCCCCTTAGGAGCTTGTCGGGGTTGAAGGGCTCCTTGCGCCCGTCCCGCTTGACCACCATGAGGGGCTCAAGCTGGGTGCGCTCGTAGGTGGTGAAGCGGCGTCCGCAGGAGGGGCACTCCCGCCGCCTGCGGATGGCCATGCCCTCGTCGGAGGGCCTCGAGTCCACCACCCGGGTGTCGGGGTGGCCGCAGTAGGGGCACTTCATGGCAGCTCCCTCAAGGTGGCGTAGGGTTCAAACTCCAAGGGGGGCTCGGGGAGCTGGACCTCGAGGACCACCCCCCGGATCCCCTCGGAGACCATGGACCCCAGGCCCAAGGCGGCCCGGACCAGGGGCAGGTCGTAGGGGTCGCCCACGGGGTCGCGGGAGGGGACCACGCCGTTCACCCGCACCCCGGGGAAGGTGCGGGTGGCCCCTTCAATGAGGCCCTCCACCGCCTTGCGCACGGAGACGGTGTGGGGCTCTATGCGGGCTGCGGGCGGGAGGACGATGGTCACGAACCCGCCCCCCGCCAGGTGGCGCAGCCCCTGCTGGAGGACGTAGAGGCTGGACTTCACGTCCTGGCTCATGAGGTCGTACCACTCGCCCTCCAAAAGCTCCACGAAGGGCGTCTTGCTCTCGGCGGTGGTCACGTGGACGATGCCGTCCAGGAGGCCGAAGAGCTCCTCCACCTTTTCAAAGGTGCTGGTCACGTCCAAAACCACGCTCATGTCCCCGCGGATGGGGATGGCCGTGGCCCCAAGGGCCTCCACCTCCGAGGCCACCCCCGTGGCGAGCTCCACGTCGGGGTCCACGGCGATGACCGTGGCCCCGTTGCGCCCGTACCCGTGGGCGATGGCCCGCCCGAACCCCCGGCCCGCGCCCGTGACCATGACGATCTTCCCCTCGAGGCCCAGAAGGTCCCGTGACATCACGGCCCATTGTAAGGGAGAATAAAGCCATGGCGCGCATCCGGGTGGTCCAAGGGGACATCACCGAGTTCCAAGGGGACGCCATCGTCAACGCCGCCAACAACTACCTGAAGCTCGGGGCCGGGGTGGCGGGGGCGATCCTGAGGAAGGGCGGCCCCTCCATCCAGGAGGAGTGCGACCGCATCGGCAAGATCCGGGTGGGGGAGGCGGCGGTCACGGGGGCGGGAAACCTCCCCGTGCGCTACGTGATCCACGCCGCCGTCTTGGGGGACGAGCCCGCAAGTCTGGAAACGGTGCGCAAGGCCACGAGAAGCGCCCTAGAGAAGGCGGTGGAGCTCGGCTTGAAGACGGTGGCCTTCCCCCTTTTGGGCACGGGGGTGGGGGGGCTTCCCGTGGAGGCCGTGGCCCGGGTGATGCTGGAGGAGATCAAGAAGGCCCCGGACACCCTGGAGGTCACCCTCTACGGCTACCGCGAGGAGGACGCCGAGGCCATCCGCCGGGCCCTTTAGGGGGCTTGTTCTTCCCCGGACGCTTGGCCTTCGCCTCCGCCCGGGGCCTCGGGGGAGGGGGTCTCGGGCTTGGGGAAGTAGCCCTGGGCCAAGAGCCTGAGGTCCGCCTCGCCCACCTTGCCGTCCCCGTCCAGGTCCTCCTTGAGCGCCTTCCCCTCCCGGCCCCAGGCCTGGGCGAGCCTTAAAAGCTCGGAGAAGGGCTTGCTCCGGGGAAGGGGCTGGCCCAGGGGCTTCCCCTCCTTGTCGTAGAAGACCACCTTGGGGGAAAGCCTCGGGACGAGGGGCTTTTGGGGGGTGAGGAGGAGGCGGAAGGCTTCCCGGTCCTTCACGGGCTTGGCGAAGGCCATGTCCAGCCGCAAAAGCCGCGTGGCCGGGTCGTAGTCCAGGAGGTGGGCGGGGCTTAGGGCCTTGAGGCCTGCGAGGTCGGGCTCGAGGTCGGCGAGGCGCACCTCCATCTGGAAGCCCACCGCCTCCCGGCCCTCCACCCGGGCGAGGAGGAGGAAGGGGCCCTCCACCTGGGCCGGGGGGAGGACGAGGGCGAGCCTCGGCGGGGGCGGGTCGGAGACGGTGAGGGTGAGCCTTTGGGCGCGGCTGTTCTTGGCGGCGTCCTCCACGGTGAGGAGGAGGGGGAAGCTTCCCTTCTCCTTGGGCACCCCGAAAACCTCCCCCCCTGGAAGCTCAGCCCCTCGGGGAGCTTCCCGTCCAGGGTGAAGCTGTAGGGCCGCACCCCCCCTTCGGCGGCGAGGCTTGCGCTATAGGGCTCGCCGAGGTAGGCGGGGGGGAGGCTCGTGGCGGTGAGGCGCAGGGGGTCCAGGCCCGCTCCCACGTCTTGGGCGCCGCAGGCGGCGAGGAGGAGGGCCAGAGGCCAGAGCTTCCGCATAGGGCCAGTCTAGCGGGTATAGTTGAGGGCATGGTGAAGCCGGACTGGTGGATCCGGGAGATGGCGCGAAAGGGCATGATTGAGCCCTTTGAGGAAAGGCTCGTGCGGGAGGGGGTCATCAGCTACGGGCTTTCCTCCTTCGGGTACGACCTCCGGGCCGCCCCCGAGTGGAAGATCTTCACCAACGTCTTCTCCAGCGTGGTGGACCCCAAGAACTTTGACCCCAAGAGCTTCGTGGAGTACGAGGGGGAGGAGGTGGTGATCCCCCCCAACTCCTTCGCCCTCACCCGGAGCCTGGAGTACATCCGCATGCCCGACAACGTCATCGCCATCGCCTTGGGCAAGAGCACCTACGCCCGGTGCGGCATCGTGGTGAACGTGACGCCCCTGGAGCCCGGCTGGGAAGGCCACGTCACCCTGGAGATCTCCAACACCACTCCCCTTCCCGCCAAGGTCTACGCCAACGAGGGCATCGTCCAGCTCCTCTTCCTGGAGGGCCCCCGTCCCGAGGTCACCTACCGGGACCGCAAAGGGAAGTACCAGGGGCAAAAGGGCATCACCCTGCCCAGGGTGTAGGCTATGGGCGTGCGCGTCCTCTTCCTCCTCCTCGTCCTCCTCAGCGCCTGCAAGGGTGAGAGCATGAAGCCCCTTCCCTACCTCTCGGAGACCCCCGTGCGCGCCTTCGCCGCACCCAAGCCCGTGCTGGAGCCGGGCAAGGACTACTACGCCCGGCTCAAAACCACCAAGGGGGAGATCCTCCTGGACCTCCTGGAAAAGGAGGCCCCCAACACGGTGAACTCCTTCGTCTTCCTGGCCCTTCACCGCTACTTTGAGGGGCTGGACTGGCACCGGGTGATCCCGGGCTTCGTGGCCCAGACCGGGGACCCCACGGGCACGGGCCGGGGCGGACCCGGCTACGCCTTCGGCCTGGAGATCGCCCCGGGGCTGGCCTTTGACCGGGAAGGCATGGTGGGCATGGCCCGCACCCAGGACCCCAACTCCAACGGGAGCCAGTTCTTCATCACCTTGGGGCCCGCCCCCCACCTCACCGGGCAGTACACCCTCTTCGCCAAGGTGGTGGAGGGCATGGAGGTGGCGAGGCGCCTCGCCCCCACGGAAGGCCCCTCGGCCACGGGGGCGGAGGACAAGCTCCTGGCGGTGGAGATCCTGGTCAAGGAATGATCCCCGAGGGCACCCGCTTCCTTTTGCCCCCCGAGGCCAGGCTCAAGGCCGAGGTGGTGGGGAAGCTCCAGCACCTCTTCCGGCGCCACGGCTACGAGCCCGTGGAGCTTCCCGCCCTGGAGCTTTACGACCCCGACCACCCCCTGGCGGAAAGGGCCTTCAAGCTGGTGGACAAAACGGGGGAGGTCTTGGCCTTAAGGAGCGAGTTCACCACCCTCCTCGCCAAGCTCCTCCGGGCCCACCTGGGAGAGGGCGTGCACCGCTACCAGTACGCCGGGGCCCTGTGGCTCAGGGAGGCGGACGCGGAGCTTGGGCGCCTTCGGGAGTACACCCAGGTGGGCCTGGAGCTTTTGGGGGCCACGGGGCCCTTGGCGGACGCCGAGGTGCTGGAGCTGGCCTTCGCCGCCCTCGAGGCCTTAGGGGTCCAGGGGGAGGTGGAGGTGGGCTTGCCGAGCCTCGTGGGGGAGGTGCTCAAGGCCTCGGGGCTTCCCGAGGCCCTGCAAAGGCGGGCCCAGCAGGCCATTCACCGCAAAAACCTCCCGGAGCTCAAGGGGCTTCTCGCAGAAAGCCCCGTCCCCGAGGAGGCGCGGAAGGTTCTCCTCGCCCTTCCCGACCTCTACGGCGGGCGGGAGGTCTTGGAGGAGGCGCGGGGCCTTCCGCTGCCCCCCAAGGCCCAAGAGGCCCTTGCCCAGCTGGAGAAGACCCTGGACCTCCTGGGAAGGCCCGTCCTCCTGGACCTGGGCATGGCCCGGCGCTACGAGTACTACTCGGGGATCTTCTTCCGGGCCTACACCCCGGGGTTCGGCCTTCCCCTCCTCGGGGGCGGGCGGTACGACGGGGCCCTTTTCCCCAAGGCCGCGGGCTTCGCCCTGGGGGTGGAGAGGCTCCTTGAGGCCTTGCGGCTTCCCAAGGGGGAGGAGCCCCCGGAGGTCTTGGCCCTGGACTTAAAGGCCCTCCGCCGCTTCGCCCGGGAGCGGCGCACGGAGCTTTTCCACGGGGAGGACCCCGTGGCCTACGCCCGAAGGCGCGGCATCCCCTTCCTCGCCCGGGGGGAGGAGCTTTTCCGCGTGGAGGAGGCATGAGGCGCTTTACCCTCACCGTGGCCCTGCCCAAGGGGCGGATGTTCCGGGAAGCCTACGAGGTCCTCAAGCGAGCCGGGCTGGACCTCCCCGAGGTGGAGGGGGAGAGGACCCTCCTTCACGGAAAGGAGGGGGGCGTGGCCCTTCTGGAGCTTCGCAACAAGGACGTTCCCGTCTACGTGGACCTGGGGATCGCCGAGATCGGGGTGGTGGGCAAGGACGTGCTTTTGGACTCGGGGAGGGACCTTTTTGAGCCCGTGGACCTGGGCTTTGGGGCCTGCAGGCTCTCCCTCATAAGGCGCCCCGGGGATACGGGGCCCATCCGCCGCATCGCCACCAAGTACCCGAACTTCACCGCGAGGCTCCTCAAGGAAAGGGGCTGGGCGGCGGACGTGGTGGAGCTTTCCGGGAACATTGAGCTCGCCGCGGTCACCGGCCTGGCCGACGCCGTGGTGGATGTGGTGCAGACGGGGGCCACGCTGAGGGCGGCGGGGCTTGTTGAGGTGGAAGTCCTCGCCCACTCCACGGCGAGGCTCGTGGTGAACCGGCAGGCCCTCAAGCTCAAGCGGGCGGTCCTCAAGCCCTTGATCCAGAGGCTAAGGGAGCTTTCCCGCTCATGAGGGAACGCACGGAGGCGCGGAGACGAAGGATAGAGGAGGTCTTAAGGAAGAGGCAGCCCGACCTCACCGTCCTCTTGGAGAATGTCCACAAGCCCCATAACCTCTCCGCCATCCTGCGCACCTGCGACGCCGTGGGGGTCCTCGAGGCCCACGCGGTGAACCCCACGGGGGGCGTCCCCACCTTCAACGAGACCAGCGGGGGCAGCCACAAGTGGGTCTACCTGCGGGTCCACCCCGACATCCGCGAGGCCTTCCGCCACCTGCGGGCAAGGGACTTTAGGGTCTACGCCACCGCCCTGAGGGAGGACGCGCGGGACTTCCGCGAGGTGGACTACACCAAGCCCACCTGCGTCCTCCTAGGGGCGGAGAAGTGGGGGGTTTCCGAGGAGGCCTTGGCCCTTTCGGACGGGGCCATCAAGATCCCCATGCTGGGCATGGTGCAAAGCCTGAACGTCTCTGTGGCGGCCGCCGTGATCCTCTTTGAGGCGCAAAGGCAAAGGCTCAAGGCGGGGCTTTACGAAAGGCCCCGCCTGGACCCTGCGCTTTACCAAAAAATCCTTGAGGACTGGCTCAGGAAGTGACGTAGGTGAGCCAGCCCTCGTACTCGGGGCGCTTTCCGGTGGCGGCCTCGAGGTAGACCTCCCGGAGCTTCAAGGTGATGGGCCCCGCCGTCCCCTTTCCGATGGGGCGCCAGTCAATCATGGACACGGGGGTGACCTCGGCGGCGGTCCCGGTCATGAAGACCTCGTCGGCCATGTAGAGCTGGTCGCGGGTGGCCCGCACCACCTGCACCTCGTAGCCCAGGTCCTTGGCGATGCGGATCACGGAGTCCCGGGTGATGCCCTCGAGGTTCACCGAGTGCTCCAGGGCGTAGATCACCCCGTCCCGCACGAAGAAGAGGTTCTCCCCGCTCCCCTCGGCCACGTACCCTTCCTCGTCCAGGAGGAGGGCCTCGTCGGCCCCGGCGGCCACCGCCTCCATCTTGGCGAGGGCCGAATTCACGTAGTTGCCGCCCACCTTGGCCTTGCCGGGCATCACGTTCGCGGGGAAGCGGGCCCAGGAGCTGGTGATGAGCCTGGCCCCCTTGCGCACCGCCTCCTCCCCCAGGTAGGCTCCCCATTCCCAGGCGGCCACCATCACCTCGGCGGGGTTGTTGGGCAGGGGATTGACCCCTAGGGCCTTCGCCCCCATCCAGGCCAGAGGGCGGATGTAGCAGCTCTTGTAGCCGTTTCTCCGCACCACCTCCTTGATGGCCTCCTCCAGCTCCTCCGGGGCGAAGGGGATCTCCATGCGGAGCACCTTGGCGGAGTTGTAGAAGCGCTTCACGTGCTCCTTGAGCCGGAAGATGGCGGGGCCTTTGGGGGTCTCGTAGGCCCTTATCCCCTCAAAGACGCTGGTGCCGTAGTGGAGGGCGTGGCTTAGGACGCTGGTCTTGGCCTCCTCCTGGGGGACAAAGACCCCGTTCATCCAGATGAGCCCGGCCTTGATCTGCACGTCGCCGCCCTTGGCCTCAGCCTTGGTCATGGCGAACCTCCGCCCCCATCATAGCGCTTTCTTGCGCCCTTGCGTTGGAGCGCAACAGGGCGAAGGCTCGCCGCACTTCCTCGGCCAGGGCCCGGAGCAGGGGGGCCTTGAGGCTTCCCTCCCGGAAAAGGAGGTAGACGGTGCGCCCGGCCCCGGGGGGGCTTAGGGGGCGCAACCGGGTCCTTTGGGCCGGAGAGAGGGTCCAGAGGGCCACCTCGGGGAGGAGGGTGAGCCCCCCCACGGCGTCCACCAAGCGGACGAGGGTCTCCAGGTCTCCGCTTTGGAACTCCACGGACCGCCCGCCGAGGCTCGGACGGCACACGGAGAGGACCTGGTCCCGGAAGCAGTGTCCCTCGGCGAGGACCCAGGTGTCCTCGAGGGGAATCTCCAGAGGATGGACCGCCTCCCGCTCAAAGAGGGGGTGGCCCGGGGCCACGTAGGCCCAGAAGGCCTCGGCGAAGAGGGGCTCGGCCCCAAGGCCTGGGTGCCGCTCCTCCGTGCCCACGAGCCCTGCGTCCAGGCTTCCTTCCTCTAGCCCCCGCACGATCCCCGGGGTGAGCTCCTCCCGCACCGAGAGGGAAAGCCGGGGGTAACGTGCCTTCAGCTCCGGAAGGAGCCGGGGGAGGAGGTAGGGGGCGAGGGTAGGAATGACCCCAAGCCGAAAGGGCCCTTGGAAGCAGGCCTCTTCCCCCTGCACCAGGAGCTTAAGCCGTTCCACCTCCTCGAGGACCCTCCGGGCTTGGGCCACTGCCACCCGGCCTGCCTCGGTGAGCTCCCCCTTCCTCCGGTCAAAAAGCCGCGTTCCCAAAGCCTCCTCTAGCTTGCGAATCTGGACGCTCAAGGCGGGCTGGGTGAGGTAGACCCGTTCCGCGGCCCGGGTGAAGCTCCCTTCCTCGGCCAAGGCCACGAGGTAGCGCAGCTGGTCTAGGGTCAGCTTCATAATCCTGGCTTATTCTAGCGCCAAGCAAGATCTATTTGACTTATGGGCACTCCCCCTTTTAGGGTGAGGGCGTCCCTGGGGCCAAGCCCAGGGCGAAAGGAGGGAGAAGATGTTCCTGAGGATAGACCGCCTGCAGATTGAGTTGCCCATGCCCAAGGAGCAGGACCCCAACGCCGCCGCCGCGGTCCAGGCCCTTCTGGGCGGGCGCTTCGGGGAGATGTCCACCCTGATGAACTACATGTACCAGTCCTTCAACTTCCGGGGGAAGAAGGCCCTGAAGCCCTACTACGACCTCATCGCCAACATCGCCACCGAGGAGCTGGGCCACATTGAGCTGGTGGCGGCCACCATCAACAGCCTCCTGGCCAAGAACCCCGGGAAGGACCTGGAGGAGGGGGTGGACCCCGTGAGCGCCCCCCTAGGCTTCGCCAAGGACGTGCGCAACGCCGCCCACTTCATCGCTGGCGGGGCCAACAGCCTGGTCATGGGGGCCATGGGGGAGCACTGGAACGGGGAGTACGTCTTCACCAGCGGCAACCTGATCCTGGACCTCCTCCACAACTTCTTCCTGGAGGTGGCGGCCCGGACCCACAAGCTCCGGGTCTACGAGATGACCGATAACCCCGTGGCCCGGGAGATGATCGGCTACCTCCTGGTGCGGGGCGGGGTGCACGCCGCCGCCTACGGCAAGGCCTTGGAGAGCCTCACCGGGGTGGAGATGACCAAGATGCTCCCCATCCCCAAGATTGACAACAGCAAGATCCCCGAGGCCAAGAAGTACATGGACCTCGGCTTCCACCGGAACCTCTACCGCTTCAGCCCCGAGGACTACAGGGACCTCGGGCTCATCTGGAAGGGGGCCTCTCCCGAGGACGGCACGGAGGTCGTGGTGGTGGACGGCCCGCCCACGGGGGGTCCCGTCTTTGACGCGGGCCACGACGCCGCCGAGTTCGCCCCCGAGTTCCACCCGGGCGAGCTCTACGAGATCGCCAAGAAGCTCTACGAGAAGGCCAAGTAACCCTTAGCCTGGCCCGTAGCGCCCTCCCGGGAGGGCCCGGGCCAGGCCCTTTAGCTCCAGAAGAGTGAGGAGGGAGAGCACCCGCTCCGGGGGGATCCCCAGGGCCGTGGCCAGGGCCTCGGGGAGCGCCTCCTTCTTTTCCTGCAGGAGGGCGTAAAGGGCCTCCTCCTCCGGGGAGAGGCCCGGGAGGGGTTTGGGCCTTGCGGCCACCCCCAGGTAGGCAAGGACGTCCTCGGCGGAGAGCACCGGGTAGGCCCCGTCTTGGATGAGGCGGTTGGCCCCCAGGGAACGCTCGTCCGTGGGCCTTCCGGGGACGGCCAGCACCTCCTTGCCGAGCTCCAGGGCGTGGCGGGCGGTGATGAGGGCCCCGGAGTCCAGGGGGGCCTCCACCACGACCACCGCCCGGGAGAGCCCGGCGATGAGGCGGTTCCGCCGGGGAAAGAACTCGGGCTTAGGGCCGGTGCCGAAGGGGAACTCGGAGAGGAGGTCCATCCGTTGGGCCAAAGGGCGGTTTTCCGGGGGGTAGACCCGGTCCAGGGCGCTTCCCAAGACGCCCAGGGTGCGCCCCCCGGCCTCGAGGGCCCCGAGGTGGGCCTCCCGGTCTATGCCCCGGGCGAGGCCCGAGACCACCCAGAGCCCGGCCTCGGAAAGCTCCCGGGCGAGCCTCCGGGCAAAGGCCAAGGCCCAAGGAGAGGCCCGGCGCGTGCCCACGAGGGCCACCGCCTCCCTTTCCGGGGGAAGCTCCCCCTTCAGGTAGAGGTGGGTGGGCGGCTGGGGAAGCGCCTTCAGACCCTCGGGGAAGCCCTCCTCCCAGAGGCCCAGGATGCGCACCCCCAGGGCCTCGGCGCGCCCCCTTTCCCTTTCCGCCTGGGCCTCGGCCTCGGGGAGGTGCTGCCAGGCCTCGGGGAAGCGCTCCCGCAGGAAGCCCAGAGGGTCCTCCGCCTTTAGGACCTCCAAAAGCCGCTTGGGGCCGATGCCCGGGAGGAGGGCGAGGGCCAAGGGGTCCACGCCTGGAGTATACTGGAAGCCTTGGAAGGTCCGGCCCCCGCCCCCACGGGCGAATCCTCAGGGCCGGGATCACCTGGAGAAACCATGGCGGAAAAGACCTATTCCGGATTTGTGGCCATCGTGGGCAAGCCCAACGTGGGCAAGTCCACCCTGCTCAACAACCTCCTCGGGGTGAAGGTGGCCCCCATAAGCCCCCGCCCCCAGACCACCCGCAAGCGCCTCCGCGGGATCCTCACCGAGGGAAGGCGGCAGATCGTCTTCGTGGACACCCCGGGGCTGCACAAGCCCATGGACGCCCTGGGGGAGTTCATGGACCAGGAGGTGTACGAGGCCCTCGCCGACGTGAACGCCGTGGTCTGGGTGGTGGACCTGCGCCACCCCCCGACCCCGGAGGACGAGCTGGTGGCCCGGGCGCTCAAGCCCCTCGTGGGGAAGGTGCCCATCCTCCTCGTGGGGAACAAGCTGGACGCCGCCAAGTATCCCGAGGAGGCGATGAAGGCCTACCACGAGCTTTTGCCCGAGGCCGAGCCGCGGATGCTCTCCGCCCTAGACGAAAGGCAGGTGGCCGAGCTCAAGGCGGACCTTCTCGCCCTCATGCCGGAAGGCCCCTTCTTCTACCCGGAGGATTACGCCAAAAGCGACCAGACCTTCGGGGAGTGGGTGGCGGAGATCCTCCGGGAGGAGGCCATGAAGCGCCTCTGGCACGAGGTGCCCTACGCCGTGGCCACCAAGGTGGAGGAGGTGGCGGAAAGGGAGAACGGCGTGCTCTACATCAAGGCCATCCTCTACGTGGAGCGCCCCTCCCAGAAGGCCATCGTCATCGGCGAGGGCGGGCGGAAGATCAAGGAGATCGGTCAGGCCACGAGGAAGCAGCTCGAGGCCCTCCTCGGCAAGAAGGTGTACCTGGACCTCGAGGTCAAGGTCTACCCCGACTGGCGCAAGGACCCTGAGGCCCTTCGGGAACTCGGCTACCGTTCCTCCGTAGGGTGAGGCAGGAGGCTGTTTCCCCGGGCCTTGGGGAGTAGCATGGGCTTATGCCCTGGCTTCTTCCCCGCGAGATCGCGCCCCTCCACCAAAAGGCCCTGGACCGCTATCTGGGTAGCCTCACGGAGAGGCTTTCCGACCCCAATGTGGACCGGAACGCCTTGGTGCGGGAGGAGCTCGCCCGCCTCCTTTACGGGAGGCCCTACGAGGAGCTTCTGGAGGCGAACCCGCTCGCGGCCATGGGCCTGGACCCGGAGGGGATCACCTTTGAGGCCGAGTACTACGCCGCCACCGACCTGGAGAAGTTCCGGCGGGTCAAGCCCCTCCTCTGGTTCTGGAAGGTCCTGGACCTCACGCCTTTGGGCCAGTCGGTGCACTCGGGGGTGGCCATAAGGCGGGCCCTCGCCCCCTTCATCTTCAAGCGGGTGGGGAAAAACCCCAAGTTCTTCCAGAACGTGGAGTTCTCCGTGGGCTACAACCTGGAGCTTGGGGACGACGTGGTGGTGCACCGCTACGTCTTCCTGGACGACATCGGCGGGATCAAGATCGGGGACGGCACCTCCCTCTCCGACTACGTCAACGTCTACAGCCACACCCACCACGTCCTGGCCTCCCCCGACGTCACCCTGAAGGAGACCATCATCGGAAGCGGGGTCCGCATCACCTACCACGCCACCGTCTTGGCGGGGGTGCGCATCGGGGACGACGCCATGGTGGGCACGGGGGCTGTCGTCACCAAGGACATCCCCCCCCACGCCATCGCCCTGGGCATCCCCGCGAGGCCCGTGCGCTACAAGGTCCGCCACGACTGCCCCTACTGCCGCAAGGGGGAGCCCCATCCCTCGGACCTTGTTCCCAAGCTTCCCGACCGCAAGGGGAACCCCGACTACCCCGACTTCCTGCCCCCGGGCTTCGGAACAAGGGAGGCGGGCTCTTGACGGGGTGAGGCTTTTTTGGCTAAACTGGCGGGTGCGTGCGGGGGCGATTAGCTCAGCTGGTTAGAGCGCACGCCTGATAAGCGTGAGGTCGGTGGTTCAAGTCCACCATCGCCCACCACGATGAGAAAGGCAAATCCCCGGGGTCACCAAGGCCCCGGGGAGCGCCTTTTGACACCTACACGACACCTAATAGCCCGTTGTTAGGTGGTAGACCAAATAACCCATAGCCCCGCCCAAAAGGGCGGCCATGACCCCTGCCCACCACGGATGCCTTCGGGCCCACGCCAGAAACTGCCCCGAGATGGTGAGCCCCGTGCGGCGCACGGCCCACAGCTCCACGATCCCAAGCCAAAGGATCAGGCCGCCTAGGAAGAGCAGCCACCACCAGAGGCCCGCCAACGCAAAGGCGACAGCCAGTGTCGCAAACATGAGCAGGATGCCCCAAGGAAGCTGCCTCATACCCTCAGCTCGGAGTATTGGGACGCCCAGGCCAGGATCTGGTCTACATAGGCGTCATTCCGCTTACCCCGCCTATAAGCGGTAGGCCCCCGGTTGTAGGCGTGCAGGACATCGCACCACGTGGGAAACTGCCCCTTCAACCACGCCAGATAGCGGATCCCCGCCGCCGTGGCGTACTGCACCCGGGCCGGGATGGGCATGTTGAGGAGGAGGGTGGGGTCCATGCCCACCTGGCGGAAGGCGCAGGGTTTGACCTGAAGCGGGCCGATCTCGGACCCCGAGGCGCAGGTGGCCCCGTTGCTGCTGATCTGGAGGGCGTACGCCACCCGGTCCACGTGGGGGTTGAAGGAGGACTCTCGCCGGGCCAGGGCCACCACGAGGTCCGGGGGCACCCCCATCCCTTCGGCCTGGGCCAGGGCCCCGGCCACGATCTGGGCCATGGTACGCCCACCGCAGTCCCCGCAGGACTGCCGGGCCAGGGCGGGATTAGCTTCCACAATGCGGGCATAAATGCGGTCAATGAGGCTCCACCGGTCCTTGTCCAAGGGCGGGGGCCCGGGGGGAGGGTAGGGGCAGGCGCTTCCAGGACCAGGGGTCCCCCCACCCCCACCACGTGCCGGGCCCGCCCCGGCCCGCGCCAGGGCCAGGGCCCCGAGGGCCCCGAGGGCCCACAGGATCCAGCTACCCCTGCCGTTTCCTGCAGTCTTCCGCCCCATGATGGCTCCGAGTCCTGAGCCGCCGCCCCCTGTTCAAGGTCAAATAGCCGCCCCCAACATACCAGGTGAAAGCGTGAATGTCCCCGTAGCGGGCCACCGCGCCCTTTACCTCACCCCCGCGCACGTGGCGAAAATCACGCCGGGCCAGGGGAAAGACGCCCACCTCCATGGGCGGGGTAGGCGTCGGGTCAGGTAACACCAACGTGCGGTTTTGCCATCCTCCTGGCATCATCACGGCCCCAGGTCAAAGTCCATTCTCCAACGACGAGCTTGTAGAGGTTGCTTTTGGTGAAGGCGAACCACCACCAGAGCCCCGCTACGGCGAAGCCCACGAGCAATACCACGAAAGCGGCGATGATTCCTACCATTATGGCCCCCAAGTAATCTGCCAGTATGCGATAAGCAGTTTATGCAGGTTGTCCTTAGTAAACTCCTGACCGTCGTCAAAGACTAGATTCACTGTGGGCGTATAGAAGTTTGAGGCGGACGCTGCTCGGAGTACAACGCTTTTTATGGTCATTAAAAACTCACCAGTTTGCAGGAGAACCGATGCCTGCCTGCTTCGTCCAGACGGCGTGCCAAATGTCAATGATTTCCTGTATGGGCTAGCCAGTCCGCCCAAATCGTCCGTTGAGTGTATATACTGTAAAGGAGCGGCACTTGACGAAGGGACCACATCACCGACGCCACCAATGTTTCCACCTTGCGCAAGAACTTCCGCAACTAATAAATCGCCCATGCGATTATGGTTGCCGGGTGGTATTCGTATTCCATCGTGGACTAGGTCGCTGGAGGTAAGCACGAGCCTCCCTGTTAGAAGGAACTTCGCCGTTCTAATCCCCGGCCCATCGCCCCCAATGTTTACGGATACGTCCTGCGGCGATGTGGGCGACAGAGTGATTTTGTACCGGTAAATCAGCCTTAACCTTTGGTCTGTGTCCGGTGTGAGCACAATGGGGTTGCCTAAGCCATCTCTAAACAGTTCGCGCGTCATGAGGGGGCCATTGTAAGAGCTTACGGGCGAAAAGCCCCACTCCGTCAGGTTGAGCCCGCCCACCTGGGCCTCAGAAAACTCAAAGACGCGGCGGATGTTGTACTCCCCGTAGGTCGCCAGGGTTTCTATTCCGCTGGATGCCCCGCCTGGTACGCTGTTCGTCCTCCTAGGGCTACTTGAACTTCCAATCTCGCTGGCCAGCTGGGTCTGGGAAGGGTCTGGGGGCGTGGAACCCGTCCCTACGGCGGCGTACTGAGAGGGGCCAATGAAGCCGTACTGGGGGATGAGTGTGTCGTAAAACTGGTTCAAAATCATGTTGTGCTGCTCCCCCTCTTTCTCGGGAACCCATATCCTTGCTTTCCCTTCACCTCCAGGGCCAAAGGAAAGCCGCTCCCGATAGCGCCCCACTTGCCAGTGAAGCCACTGAGGCCGTATCCGGGCGCCGATTTCCAGGGGCGGGGGAAGGATGGGCCGTACCACTATCCTGGGGATTACGATGTGCTTATCCATGTTTCACCTCACACGTAGTAGTTCCACTGCACAGGGGCGCTGACCGAAGCCGAAGCGGCCACGTCCACGCCTCCGTCGTAGACCACCACCACCAGCGGGTAGTCCCAGGCCGTGGGGGCGGTAACCGAAGCCGAAGCTGCCACCTCGGTGCCAAGGTCTTTGATGACCACGCTGGGGATGTAGTCCCAGGCCGCTGGGGGGCTCATAGTGGCCGAAGTGGCCGAAGCTGCCCCCTCTGTCCCGAGGTCCACGATGACCACGACGGGGATGTAGTCCCAGGACGTGGGCGGGCTTACACTCCCCGAGGCCGCCAGTTCCATCCCCACGTCCTTGGCAACCACGATGGGGATATAGTCCCAGTCCACAGGGGCATTGACCACCGGGCTAGCGGCCACCTCGGAAAGGTAGACCGGGTACAGCCCGGACCGTAGGACGTAGCCAGTGGTGTCTAGGGCGCTGACCAGGCTCCCCAAGAGCTCTATCTGGTAGGGCAAGGCGACCGTCTGGTCCAGCACCACAGGCTGGTCAAAGGTCTGGATGGTGTGGGCCGTGGCGTACAGCTCCCGCTGGACCCGCATGACCAGGTTGAGGCGGTCGGGGGTCAGGTGGAAGAGGAGCACGTCGGAGTCCGGCACGTAGAACCCCACGGTGGCGTCGTTGATAAGCACGGGGTCCACGCCGGGGAAAGGGCCCCGCTGAACGAAGGACTGACTAAGGGGGTCCCACTGCCGCACCCAGACCTCCCCCTCCCGCTCGTAGGCCACCACGTGCCGGGCCGCCTGGTCAAAGGCCAGGGCCATATGGGCGACTTCCTCCACCGGGTGAGGGAGGGGAGGCACCTCCACCTCCACCCACACCGCCACTTCTGCCCCCCGTGAGTCGTGCAAGGGCCAGGGGCCCTCCCCGGGCACCTGGGCCTGGAAGAGGCGGAAGCGCCGCTCCACGCGGTCCAGGAGGCCCGCCCAGGCGTAGCCGTAGAGGGTGGCATAGGAGCCGTCCCCGGTGTCCCCCATGCTCCGAGGGCCGGGGGCCAGGCGCAGCTCTGGCGCGTAGGTGTTTCCTCTGCGGTAAACCTGGGTCTTCAGCGGCATAGGCGCTCGCGCCGTAGGGTGTCCAAGTACCTTTGCCGGTAGGGCTCGTACTTGCTCATTAAGTCGTAATGGGTCGTGCACGCACCGTTGACGCAGCCCCAAATCTTTTCCACTTCGCCGCGTATGTAGCGTGTCAGCCCCCAGTAGGGGAGGTTCAGAACAATGCGCCCATCGTTGACGTGGCGCACGGTAGCAGTGGCCTCGTCATAATACAAGGCGCTAGGAGAGTACCCGGTAGCCACGGCAGCGGCTTCCTCCCATATCTTGGCCCGCTCCTCACGTATGCGGGGCAGCTCATCAGCGCACGATGGCGCGGTAGGAGCTATGACGTGGTCCAAGGTGCTCGTGCTAGTGGGCTCAGGCTGAGACACAACAGGCGGGGAGGGCTGAAGAGCCGTGGAAGGAGCAGGGACAGGCTCAGGCGCAGGCTGGGGCTTGGGAATGAGGGCCCTCAACTCATCGAGGAGCTGCGTGCGCCAGTCCTCAGCCACAGGAGACGTCACGGGCTGAGGAGCCGTGGAAGGAGCGGGGGCGGGCTCAGGCTGGGGTTTGGGGATCGCCGCCTGCAGGTCCTGCCGCAAATCCTCTATGAGCTTCCGCCGCCAGTCCTCGAGGTCCACCGATACGAAAACGGGGGGCTGGGGAGGAGTAGGAGGCTCGGGAGCAGAAGCGGGGGCACCTCGAGGCTCCCCGCTTAAGGGAGCACCTCGAGGCTCCCCACTGGAAGGGGAAGGCTGAGCAGCCAGGCCTTTCTTGCGCAGAGCCCAAACCACAGCCGCTCCGCCTCCTAGCACCAGCGCCGCTGCCAGAACATGTTTCGCCTCCATACCTCCTCCTACTGCATCAGGATCTGCACCGCCACCGGCCCCTCGCCCATGTCCGAGACCTCAATGGACTCCACGAGGAACGTGAGGTCCAGACTCGCGGCGGGCATGAGCACATAGGGCCCCACCCGCCCGGAGCCGTAGCGAAACCACAAGGCCGCCTTGGCATCACCCACGTTGACGATATGCCCTCTGGTGGCAGGCTTCCCAAGCAAGCCGGCCACGTCCACCACCGCCACCCGCCCCACCTCGGGAGCGATCTGGGCGATGAGGGGAAGCCGGGCCGGGTCATGGCCCTGCACGTCCCGTTTAGGGCGGCCAAACTCGTATTCAAGGATGCGTTGGATGGCGGCCAGCTGGTCCTTCAAGCACGCCATATCTGCCCGCATCTCGCCCATGGCCTCCTGCAGGCGGGCAGGCAAAGCCGCCAAATCTTCCGGGTGAGGGAGGGGAGGCACCTCCACCTCCACCCACACCGCCACTTCTGCCCCCCGTGAGTCGTGCAAGGGCCAGGGGCCCTCCCCGGGCACCTGGGCCTGGAAGAGGCGGAAGCGCCGCTCCACGCGGTCCAGGAGGCCCGCCCAGGCGTAGCCGTAGAGGGTGGCATAGGAGCCGTCCCCGGTGTCCCCCATGCTCCGAGGGCCGGGGGCCAGGCGCAGCTCTGGCGCGTAGGTGTTTCCTCTGCGGTAAACCTGGGTCTTCAGCGGCATAGGCGCTCACGCCTCAGGGTGTCCAAGTACCTTTGCCGGTAGGGCTCGTACTTGGCCATTAAGTCGTGATAGGTCCTGCAATCTCCGTTGACGCAGCCCCAGATCTTTTCCACTTCGCCGCGTATGTAGCGTGTCACCCCCCAATACGGGAGGTTGATCACAATGCGCCCATCGCTGACGTGGCGCACGGTGTTAGTAGCCTCGTCAAAATACAAGGCATCAGGAGAGTACCCGCTTTCCAAGGCGACGGCCTCCTCCCATATCCGGGCCCGCTCCTCACGTATGCGGGGCAGCTCATCAGCGCACGATGGCGCGGGAGCTATGACGTGGTCCAAGATGCTCGTGCCAGTGGGCTCAGGCTGAGACACAACAGGCGGGGAGGGCTGAGGAGCCGTGGAAGGAGCGGGCTGAGGGGCAGAATCCCCACGCCTCTGCTGACGCAGAGCCCAAACCACAGCCGCTCCGCCTCCTAGCACCAGCGCCGCTGCCAGAACATGTTTCGCCTCCATACCTCCTCCTACTGCATCAGGATCTGCACCGCCACCGGCCCCTCGCCCATGTCCGAGACCTCAATGGACTCCACGAGGAACGTGAGGTCCAGACTCGCGGCGGGCATGAGCACATAGGGCCCCACCCGCCCGGAGCCGTAGCGAAACCACAAGGCCGCCTTGGCATCACCCACGTTGACGATATGCCCTCTGGTGGCAGGCTTCCCAAGCAAGCCGGCCACGTCCACCACCGCCACCCGCCCCACCTCGGGAGCGATCTGGGCGATGAGGGGAAGCCGGGCCGGGTCATGGCCCTGCACGTCCCGTTTAGGGCGGCCAAACTCGTATTCAAGGATGCGTTGGATGGCGGCCAGCTGGTCCTTCAAGCACGCCATATCTGCCCGCATCTCGCCCATGGCCTCCTGCAGGCGGGCAGGCAAAGCCGCCAAATCTTCTTGCTTTATGCCCAAGAGGTTGAGCACGCTGCACCTCCTTCTCGATCAGGATTGCCCCCAGGCGCCCCACTTGCAAGGGCGTTCCGCCCCATAAAAATGGCCAACAGGATAGCCAACACAGCGTAAACCGTAACGGCCCCCAGCGCGATGCCAATGCCATGCTTGTAATGCTCCCAAAAGTTCATTAGCCCTCCTTCTTATCACCCACCAGGGCCCCCACCAGGGCCAGGACCAAAAGGAGGCCCACCCAGATCAGGACCCCGCCCACAACAAAGCCAGCGCCGAAGCGAAGGCCGTCACCGAAGTTCAGGTTCATCGTCCACCTCCCGCCTTCTGCTCCATGCCCATAGCCCGGATGCGGGCCAGGGCGGCCTCAATCTGCTTCTGGGCGATGTCCCGGGGGAGGCCGGGAGCCATCTGCTGCAGGGCCTCCATGGCCTCCCGGAGCTTGGCTTCCGCCCGGGCGGCTGGGTCGTACTGGGCCCCTACCTTACGCCACTTCTCTTCGGTGGCGAGCACGGCCTGCTCAGCCAGCTTGGGCACCCGCTCAGAAAGCCACTTCTCATAGTTGGAAAAGAGCATCCGCACCGCCGCCGCGAGGATGGGCCCCACCACGGGGATGGCGGAAACCGCCCGCACGATGAGCCCCGAGAGTAGGGCGATGAGCCCGGCCGCGAGGAGGGCCTGAACGAGCCAGACAAGCCAGACCTGGCCCTCAGGAAGAAGGTCATGCAGGTTCACACCATCACCCCCAAGCGCTTCACCCCACCCCTACCCTCGCAGTCGCAGGGGGTGGGGGCAATGGAGCCGTCCTGGCACGTGGCCAGCACCTGCGGGCAGATCCGATCGGAAGGGGGGGAGCCCTGGGAAGGCTGCCCGCCCTGAGCTTCCCCCCTTCCCCGCCGGGCCAGGGCGTACCCCGCGTACGCCCCGGCCGCCACCGCCACCGCCACGATCCAAGCGCCCTGCATCCGTCACCTCACCTCACCAGAGGGGCACCACGGGCAGAGGAGCGGGCCCGCCCACATAGGCCGGGTTGTGCCAGCCGCAGAGGCTGGGGGCCACCCGGCAGAGGGCGTCCTGCCCGAGATTGCCCAGGCCAAAGGGCGGCTGCCCGCCAAAGTCGTCCACCACCACGGGGGGGGTCTCGGTCTGGGCCGGGGGAGTTTCCGACTGCCCCTGCCCGGCGGCCTGCCCCTTGGCCAGCTGGTAGGCCAGGTAGCCGGCCACCCCGAACCCCAAAAGAGCTAATAAAAGCGTTCTACTTTCCATCTTCCTTCACCTCCCTGAGCCGCAGGCCCTGCCGGTAGGCCTGGGCTTCCATGGCATTCACAACCCGGGAAAGGTAGTAGGCCTGCCGGCGGCCGTTCTCCTCTATGCGGGAGAGGCGTTCCCGCATCTCGGCCATGTCCCTGAACACGAGCTTGAGGAACGCCACAAAGGCCACCGCCCCCAGGCCCATGTCCAGGACGTCCTTCCACTCCATCAGCAGAACACCCCCTGAGCCTCTAGATCGGAGATCCGGCGCTCCAGGTCCGCGATGGCCGCCCGGGCGGCATTGGCCTGGTCCTGCGACCGCACATACTGGACCCGGAGGGACTGGATCTGTTGGTATGCGTCAGCGATCTGGGCGTTGATCCGCTTGATGTCTTCCCACGTGTCGTCCCAGGCCCCTCCGGGCTTCAGCTCGTGGATGCGTAGCGATAGTCCAGAGCCGGTTTTGAGATGCGTGAGGCATACGCTGTTCGCCTGCTGGTTTGTGGTGGTGCCGGAAACCGTGTACCACTCGTTCCAGGAGCAGACCGGCTTCCCGTTGCAGTTGTATTTAAAGGTGGGATCCTGGGCGTAGACGCGGCAGATGTCTTCCGCCTGCCGCTCAATCTGCCGCATCTTGGCTTCCGCATCCGCAAGCAAATCGTGCTGCTGTTTGAGCTTCATGCGGTAGTCGCTTAAGAGTTGGCAGAGGCTGGCCCGGTTGTCACTCTGCTTCACCCCGGGGTGCTGAGGCAGATCGGCCGCCACCGGGTCCACCGCCTTCTCCTCTGCCTTTGGCCGGGACCGGGAGAGGTAGTAGACCCCCACTGCCCCCAGCCCCAGACCGGCCAGCCCCGCCACCACGGGCCACCTCACGCTTTCACCCCCTTGTCCTCGCGGGATCCCAGCCACACGGCGAGGCCTACCAGGCCCGCCCCCGCCCCAAGGAGGAGGAGGCCCTGGGAGGCCTGAAGGGCCTTGTAGTTGTAGTAAACCCTGGTGCGCTGGGTTTCCTGCTGCCAATAGGTTGCATCACGGACGGCCCCCACCTGGGCCTCCACGATCCTCCCCAGCTCGTGCCACTGCACAATGGCGGCGTCAACAAGATTTCTGATGGAGCGTTCCCGGGATTGGGCCACTTCCTCCACGGCCCGGGCCTGCCGGTCGGCCCCCAAAAACCCGAAGAGGCCGCCCAGCGCGTTGCCCAAAAGCCCCAGCAGAGCCTCCATCTCACTCCTTCAGCAGGACCACCACGAGGAGAAGCGCCAAGAGCCCCCCCAGTACCCAAACCCACGTAGGGGGTCCCGCCGGCTGAACCTGCACGCCCGTGGGCTGGGCCGCAGCCCGGGCCGCTTCCGCCTGGGCCTGGGCGAGCTGCAGCTGGTACTGCAGGCGCTCCTGCTCAGTCAAGATGTAGGGGTCAATGAAGCTAGAGAGTTGACCCAGCCCGCTCAGGATCTGGGCCCAGAGGGGGGTGTCCCCGGCGCTCCCGGGGACGCCCCCCGTGAGGGGCATGGTGTAGGAGTAGGAAAGGCCGAACCCAGAGGACCCCGAACCCCCGGAGTCCAAGAGGGTGTAGGGGGGCGTGTACCCCGAAAGGCTGGGGAAGTAGGACTCGGAGAGGCCGAACGGCATGGCTCACCCCCCTCAGAGGCCGCCCCGGTTCTCCAGCTCAGCCAGGCGCAAGAGGCGGCCCTTGTCCAGCACCTCCACCCGCCGGCCCATGGCGGCGATCTGGATGTAGTGGCCGGCCCGCTCGTTCCAGACCATGGGCACCTGGGTGGTATAAACCTCCAAAAGCAAGCGGGTGCCGGGTACCAGCTCCACCTGCTGCGGCCAGGCCAGCATGGTCTCCAGGTTGTTCTGGTCCACGCTGTGCATGGTGGAGAAGGACTGGTTGAAGACGGTGGCCACGCTGTCATCCACCCCGCCCGCGTCCCGGCCCACTCGGAGGCGGAACTGCCCATCGGCGTGGGTGTAGTAAACCTCAATGTCCTGGGTGCCGGTCACGCCGGCCGGCTCCACGAAGGTCACCTGCTGGTTGTTGTAGTCCACGGACTGGATGGTGCACCGCTGCCACACCCCGCCCACCTTGGCCCAGACGGCCACGTCTGGGTGGTAGGTGGAGGGCAGGGTAGGGGCCCCCTGCAAGGAGGGGATGAGGTAGGGCAGGGTGACGGTGCGGGCCTGGGCCGTGGCCAGATTCTGGCCCGCGAAGGCGGCCAGGCCCTTCAGGTAGATACGCAGGCGCCGCTCCCCCGCCAAGACACGGAAGTGAGCCGTGTCCGGGGTGCGCATCTGGGCCAGGGCGAAATACTCATTGGGGCGGTAGGCCAGGCCGGTGGCGTCAAAGTCCTCGTTGTCAATCCACAAGTGCTGCCACCCCGAGGCCTGGACCGCCGCCGGGGCAGGCCGCGCCGGCTGGGGCTGCGGCTGAGGCGCGGGGGAGGGGGCGGAAGGGGCGTCCTGGAACACCCCGAGGCCCCTCCGAACCGCGTTGCGAAGGCTGTCCAAGAGCGCCATGGTCCCTCCTACACGTTGGAGTTGTCCACGCCCACGGGCAGCTCAATGCGGGTACGGGAGTCGTTGAGGTTCACGGTAATGCCGGGGTCGGTCTCCACGTAGATCTCCAGGGTGTCCCCTTCCCGCAGCACGATGCCCTCTGGGGGGACAGGGGCCCGCAGGGGGGACGCCGTCTGCAAAATGTTTTGGTAGTATTTAGCGTCCCGCTGCTGGGCCTCGGAGAGGTCGTAGTAGCTGGCGTACTGCACCTTAATGAGGAACTCGGGGAAGTCAAAGCCCTTGGTGCGCCGGGCGAAGAAGACGTCCGTGGTATGGGGCAGCTGATTGCCGCCATAGTCGTACAGCTTGAGGACCACGGGGACGGGGTTGGGAAAGACCCACGTGGCCCCCGAGGGCACCACGAACTCGCCCACCTTCACCTTCTGCCTGCCGCCGTACGCCTGGAACTCGGGGCCGCTCCTCAGGATGGTGATGGGACGGGCCCCAGGCCGAAGCCGCTTGATCCGCTCAAAAGCCTCCTGCATCCTTTACCTCCTTAGTCAATGTCCAAAATCGCCATGACCAGGTTCGCGAAGGAACCGGCCGCCACGCCTAAGCCGACGTAGTCCACCATGGGGTCCTCGGTCAGCTTGTTGTTGATTAGGATGGAGCCGAGGATAACCCCGCCCAGGTTGAGCAACACCCTGTTGGTCCGGGCGTTCGGGACCTCCTTGCTAGTGTCGGGCTTTCCGTCCGGACCCACCGCGTAGTAGTGGATACGCCCATCCGGCCCCTTGGCCGCCCACCCGAAGAGGTCCCGCCTGGACGTATAGAGCGCCTTCCGCGCCAGATAAGCCCCTAGCACCCCCACGCTCACGCTCACCACGATGGGGTTTTGGACCACCTCCAGGGGGTTGCTGGTGGAGGCCAGCTTGCGCATATCCTGCGCCGCAATCGCCGCCGTATCCGCCATTCGCCCTCCTTCTGCCGCCCACGGTAGGCGGGGGGCGATGGGGGAATAAAGAGCGAAGCGCCCCGGAGATACGCCAGGGCGCTTGGGAGTTTTGGGCCGCTTCGCCCGGGCACTTCGCCCGGGCGAAGTGCCCCTTAGCCGTCCAGGGGCACGAAAACCCGCCGTTGGGGGTTTCTCGGGTCCCGGAGGACCAGGCCCGCCCGGTCCCGGTCTAGGTCCTTCACCCCGTACTCCGGGGGCAGGCCGTCGTCGGGGCGCTTGAGGAGCCTGACCCGCTCCCCAAGCTCGGGGAACATGTCCGCCAGGGCCTGGACTTCCCGGGGTTCCGTGAGGCGGAAGGCCACCAGGTGGGAGGCCTGACGGCGCACTCCGGGGTCTATGCCCCCGGTGGCGGCCTGGAGCATCTGGGTGACGAAGATGGCCGAATGCCCGTGCTCCCTTCCCCCGGTCAGGACCTCAAAGAGGCCCTTGGGCACCTGCCCCCGGGGAAAAAAGTGGTGGGCCTCGTCAAGCAGCAGAAGGGTGTCCTGGAGGCGCATGATGGCCTGGCCCAGGGCATCCAAAAAGGGGCGGGGGTCGTAGCCGGTGACGTGGAAGTGGACCCTGCGGTGGCGCCGCAGGGCGGGCCAGGGGTCCCCGTCCTCTCCCACGCGGAAACGGGCCTCTGCCAAATCACCGAACTCCGTCTTGCGGTTGACGATGACGAGCCGGCGGAAGCGGCCCTCCATGGCCCGCACGATCTGCCGGGCCAGGGTGGACTTCCCTGACCCGGACTTGCCCACGATGAGGATGCGGAAGGTCTGCCTACCGCCCATTTAGGCTTGGCCCCGGTAGGCCTGCCACAGCTCCCACCCGGCCCAGGCGGCCAGGGCGAAGGCCACCACCGCTTGGACGGTCTCGCACTTGGGGCAGCCCTTGCCCTCCCGGAGGTTTTTCAACCGTCCGAGGCCCAGGTAGAGGCCTCCCACCAGGACCGCAAGGGGAAAAGCGTTCTCCTTGGCGAACTCCATCACTCCTCCTTTCGGAACTCCCGCAGGCGCAACGCCAGTCTGGCCGCCTGCCCAATGCCGTCTCTACGCTTGGCCAGCTCCCGCAGGACCTCCACGCGGATCGTCCCCCGTTTCGTAAAGCCCTCCTCTCCGTACACCCGCCGCACGTAGGCCCGGAGGCGTCCGGGGCGCGTGATGGCGTTTTGGATCCACCGCTCTTTCACGCCGTCCACCTCCTCGCAAACTCAGCTATCGGAGAGGCTACGGCCTGAGCCCGGGCGATCCTCTCTGCCCTGCTGATGGGCCGCGTGGGGCCGAACTCCACCAGGATGGCCGGGCCGGGGACGTCGTCTATGTAGAGGCGTCCAAATCTTGAGGCCGAAGAGGGCCTAACCCATGCCCCCTCCCCCAAGGCGGCGGCCACGGTGCGGGCCAACTCCTCGGATCCCGGATGAGGGGAGTAGTAGACCCCGGGCCTCGAGGCCGTGGGAGTGTCATGGTGGACCGATATGAAGAGCCTCGCCCCCATCCTCCGGGCCATGGCAATACGCTCAGAAAGGGGGACATAGACGTCCGAGGTCCTGGTGAACCCCACCCGGTAGCCCAGGGCCACCAGGTACTCCTTCAGGGTGAGAGCCTGGGCCAGGTTCAAATCGGCCTCCCGGGTGCCGTCCGGGGCCACAGCCCCGGGATCCTGCCCGCCATGGCCGGGGTCCAGGACGATGTAGGCACTAGGCGCTTGGCGGCGCACCATCAGGATCACCCCCAGCAGTCCTAGAAGCCCGTACATCCATAACCGCACGCACACCTCCGTACGCCGATATAGCCAGCACCCCGCCGCCCAGGAGAATCCGGAGCCACGGAGGCAGATTCTCCACGCTCCCCATGCCCGGAAGGCGGTTCTTCCCGATGCCGTACTGGGCCAGGGCCTCCCCGACCTTCAGGACGTCCAGCACCTGGGCCGGGGGCATGAGGCCGCCGATGGCCCCATTCCAGGCCGCCAAAAACGCAGCCTTTTCCTCCTCCGACTGAACCCGGACCCCCAGCATGAGGAGGAACGCCACCCCGTTCGCGATCTCCTCCCCGGTGAAGGGGATCACGGGAGGCTCCGCCGGCGGAAGCTCGGAGAAGTCTTCCGGGGCCTCCTCGCCTACCTCGCCTAGGGGCTCCCAGCTACCAGATGACGGGGCCGCTTCCGATTCCTCCACCGGGGGCGGTGGGGGTGGGGTTTGCGCCTGGGGTTCCTCCACTACCGTTTGCACTCGCACCTCCCTTTCCGGCCAGGGCCACGCCCAGGAGGACCAAGGCCCCGGCCCCCAGGGCCGCGAGAAAGCCGAAGGGGCTCCCCTTAGGGGCACCCCTGGGGGGCTCCTCGGGCTCGGGTTCGGACCCGGCGGGCCCCTCCTCCTGCGAGGCCTCTTTAGTCCCGGCCACCATGGGCTGGGACTCCACGGCGGCCTCCAGAATGGGGTCTAAAGGCCCCTGGAGGGGAACGGCCGTCACCTCTCTGGCCTCCCCCTCCTCCTCCAGGACGGCCTTCTCGCCTATGACCTCCTCCGGGAGTTTGAGCCGGAGCATGGTCTACCTCCGCTTCTTCCTCTTGGTCTTCCTGGTCTTCCTGGTCTTCCGCTTAGGCATACGCCCTCCTTCTCCTTCCACCAACAAGGGCCAGGGCCACCACGCCCAGGGCGGCCAGCCCGAGGGCCCCCACGCCCACCCCCGCGCCCGCCACGGCGGCCGCCCGGGCCGGGGCCGGCACCAGCTCCACCGCCTCCTTCAGCTCGGCCACGATCCGCCAGACCAGATAGAGGACGGCGATGACCGCGGCGGCGCTGAGGGCCAGGGCGGGCAGGAAGGCCGGGTAGATGTCCCCCCCGCCCATGTAGCCCATGGGCTGGGGGCACTTGGTGGACCCGCATCCCGCCCCCCCGTAGGCGGGAGGCACGGCCCAGGGGTCAGAGGTTCCGGCGGAGGAAGACGTGGCCTCCACCTTCAACCGGATCACCAGGTCATTCCCCCGCTTCCCCCAGTCCAACACCCGGACCCCAGGGCCGTACTTGGCCTGCAGGGCCCGCTCCAAATCGGCCCGCGTGACCCGGGAAACGTCCCCCCCTTTGTGGGCCGCCACGATCTCGTAGGTCTTGCCCGGTTTCAACGGGGCGTTGGGGTCCACGGGCACCCGCTGATAGGCCATGCCCTCAGCCTGCCGTCCAGAGGCGGGCAAAAAAAGCCCGGCCCGCCAGGGCGAAGCGGCGGGCCGGAACGCCAGGGCGGTTCGCCCTGGCGAAGTGAACCCTAGCGCTTCACAAGCCTCCTCACTAGCTCCACCAGGGCCGCGAGGCGGCCCGCCACCCCCTCCCCCACACCGGGCAGGGCCATGAGGTCCTGGATGTCCCAGCCGTGGAGGTTGCGGATGTCCCCTTCCAGGGCCTCGGAGATGGACCGGGCAGCCACCGGGTTGCCCAGGAGGGCGTAGAGGAGGTTTTCTAAGGGCTGGGCCTCAATGGGTATAGGGTTTCTTTTGCGGGTGGCAAGGGCCAAGATGCGCCTACCGGGACGCCCCTTTTTGAGTTCCATCCCCCGCATCATAGCACGCCTCTAGGTGTCACGGAACGGGTTCCGGTGGGCACGAGTCTAAGGCGATTTGCACCCCCGGCATGCCCGGGCGGGGCAGGGTGAGGCGGCATGCCGTCCCAGTGCATACGTCTGCCGTTCTGGCGCGGTATTCGCCGCCTGGCCATGTCAGGATGACCTCTCCCGCCACCCCCTCGTACTGGAAGGCCACCTCGGCCCCAGAGCGGCCGATGGCCGTGATGTACCCCTGGCAGTCCCCAAGCCCCTCAAGGGGGGGCACCTCGAGGACCGCCGCTTGAGGGGGCACCTCGAGGGCCGCCCCCGAAAGGGCCGCCTCCCCTCCACCCACCTGAGGCCTGGGGGACCAGATGGACCAGAAATAGGCCACGATGCCCACAAGTAGGGCCAACCCAAAGGCTTTCTGGCTAGGTGTCATGATTCCTCCATCCTATCTCTCAAAAAAGCCTCCTCCTCGGAAGTGAGGAACTCCATCCCGAGCTTCGCCTCCACCTCCTTCA